>JACDJA010000074.1_pt1 | contig 138877 bp, 107 predicted proteins | sample 7449241 | NCBI WGS metagenome assembly JACDJA01 (sample SAMN14253289, study PRJNA609438) | sludge metagenome | isolation source: initial anaerobic sludge | collected 2018-12-20 | reverse complement strand
TGACCGCCAGTACGCCTCTCACACCACCGTACGTACGGGTCTCGTATACGGCGGTTCTCTACACCATGGGAAATAATGAATTTGAAGTAGACAGTTTTAGAACCATTAGGTTGTACATTTCGGCAAGTGGAACATAGCCTCTCTTTTTGAGGCGGTCGATAGTGATGGTAGTCCCTAAAATTGGACTTTGGGCAATGGCCCATCCACCTCCCGCAATGCTGCGGGACAGGCTATTCGACTTCTGCTCCAAGCATATGCCATTCCTGCCTCCACGCCCAGACGTATCAGGTTCTTTCGTTTCCGTTCCGGCTTTTTCTCCCGATATGTATCGGGACCATATGCAGTACCTAAGCCTGTTGCGTAACCAACTCCCGAATGAAAATTCGGGACAGGCAATCCAATTCTTCCAGTTTTATTTTGATATGGGCATGCTTAAAGTTGTTTATCCCTGCCTACCGGCAGGCAGGCATCCTCTTTGGATTTCAATCAACTTGGCTATGCGTTCGTCAAAACTCATTGGATTGGTTTTTCTGGCCACCTCTTTTAGCTTAGATTTAAAGCTTTGCCATCGTTTCTTGGCTACAACCAACTGGTATTTGCCTTTTATACCTTTACGGTATATGGGTACGAAACCAAACCCGAGAATCTGAAAATTGACCGGTCGCCGGATACCGCTTTTATCCCTGTTGATGGGCAACCTAAGCTTATCCCTCAAAAACAGGTAAATTATGTTCCCTGTCTTTTTGGCCTCTGCCTTTGTTTTGCAGTAAATACTGAAATCGTCTGCATAGCGCACAAACCGAAGCCCCAATCTTTCCATTTCCGAATCCAGTTCATGTAGAATTATGTTCGATAGTAACGGACTTATCGGACTTCTCCCGATAAAAAATCGGGACAGGCTTTGGGGAACTCCCATTCTACGCTTAATCAGCTTGCCGTCCTTTTCGAGCGGCGCTCGTAACCAACGGCGGATTAAACACAAGGTTTGTTTGCACTTGACCTTTCGGTACAAAAGCTGCAAAAGCAATTTGTGGTCTACCCTGTCGAAGTCCCGATTATAGATTTTGTTGGTTTTGTTTTTCAAACAAAACCTTACAAATCTCATATCGGGATCAGGTCAATCTCGACAATGTGTTGGTAGCCCGAGTTGATATAACCCAGCGACCTGCCCGCTGCTTGTTGGGTATTTCGCCTGGGGCGAAAGCCATAGCTGTAGGTTGAAAAATCTGTTTCGTAATGCATCATCACTACCCTTGATACCGCTTGTTGCAGCATACGGTCTATCGCCGTGGGAATGCCCAACAGGCGGAATTTTCCGCCCCCTTTGGGTATTTCCTTTCCTCTGATAGGCTGAGGTATGTACTGACTGTTACGAATTTCATCTTCAAGTGCGCTGCGGTGTTGGTCGAGGTACTCCTTTAATTCGGAAACCTGCATCCCATCCACACCGCCCGCACCTTTGTTACGTACAACTTCTTTGCAGGCCATTGTCAAATTTCCTGAATGTAACACCCGTTCAATTAAATTTGTGGTGTCTCTTTTTCTTCTTTTCATTCTTGTTCATTTTTTCTTTCCCTGTTACGCTTCCGTGGGGCTGGTAAGGTTTTAATCCTTATACCTCCGCCAAAGATTTGTAACGATATAAAGTTCAGCCCTTCTCCAAACTGTGAGTCTTCTGCATATCTATTTGCAGCTCGTTGCTGTTGGATACTATGGCCTCTGCTGACTGCTCTGCTCTATCAACTCGTGATTACAGAGCTCTCCCCCGGTAAGAGCTTTATCCCTGCCTACCGGCAGGCAGGCTTCCTCCAATGCCTGCCGCATCTACATTATGAGCACTCACCTCCTTGGCGTTCGGACGTCACAATGATGTGCTTGCTCATCCGACTCATAATGCCTCATATGCGGTTCCTGTTCGTCAGTACCGGAGTTTGCCGTTTGGCTTCCCTGCCCTCCGGCAGGCGGGCTTCACTCTCAGGGTCACCTCTGACGAGTTTGCCACTTGCTAACGGTTCGGAGCGTTACCCCCGCCCGTGATGGGACTCACACCCTCTGGATAATTAATACGCCACTATTGCTTGTCAGATGTCGAATAATTTGTATTTTTCAACTTTTTCTAGAACTTGCAATAGTGTGCACTGCAGCTCATGCAGGGCACACACACGCGGTATCGTTAATTGCCGATGCAGTGAGTGTTCGAGCGGCACAGCTCGTGTCAAAATTTGTTGTACATTGATAGGAAATCGCTTCGAAATCGGCAACTAACCATACCGCCACCGTTATGAAAAAGTCAAAAAAAGAGACTACAGAATGAAACAAACAAGAGAACCATCAACTTTTGACACTTCTTAGTTGACATAATCCAACTAACCACAAAATCTTATTTAAAATTCAATGGAGACTATAACCCATTTCAAAAACAGGGCATTAACGAAAAGCCAGACAAGTAGGAAATCTAAAATATCAAAATAATGAGAAAAATAACATGGACTTTAACAGTACTCTTATTCGCTTTTACCTCATTTGCAAGCGACATTCTGACACTTAACAATGAAATAGTCTTTGAAGGTAAAGTAACAAAAATCAAGGAGCGTGCAGTTACTTTTAAATCGGAGGGTAATCGATATATTATTCCAGCATCAGAAATATTTTCAATTCAATTTGAAAATACAGAAGACAAAGTCTATACCGATTTTATGAGAATGGCAGAGGGAGACCCGAATAAATGCCTAAACGGCAGACTTGATGCAGAAAACTATCACGGTAAAAAAGGCGGGCATTATGTTTTAGGCGTTTTATTTGGACCATTCGCTATGGTTGGTACAGCCTTAGCAAATCCGACACCGGAAAAGGGAAAACGGACCTATAAGATGTCTGAAAACAAAGACCAATTTAGTGACCTGGAATATTTAAGTTGTTACAAGAAAAAAGCAAAAGGCCAACTTATTGGTATGGAAGCTTTAGGCTGGGCAACTTGGGTATTACTTATTTTGACCTTTTAGGGTTAGATGAATACGTTTTTTTAAACGTAGGGCGAAACTATTGCCATTGATTCCTTTAAGGTAAGAGGTCAGAACTCCCTTAAAAATAACTACAATGAAAAAAAGATTGCCCGTCATCTGGAGTATATCGATGGTAAAGTAGCTGAATATGAACAAGCACTTGACGACGCAGACTCTGCTGATACCCGGCAAGAGTTGGAACAGAAGATTGCTCTTCAAGCCCAGCGCAAAGCAGCCTATCAATCGCTTAAGGAGAGGCTCAATGAGAGCGGCGAAGAACAGATATCCACCACGGATGGGGATGCCAAAGCCGTTATTTTACACAGAGGCGTTGTAAACGTGGGATATAATGTGCAAGCTTCGGTAGATGCTAAACATAAGCTAATTGCAGGTTTCGATACCGGCGATACAATAACACCGCAGCTTGCAAACAATGTTTAATCAGGGCCAAATGCACAAAGAGCAAGGCTAATGGCCATAATATCGACCGCTGCGAATACGCAGATGTTATTGCCGGGAAGAACAATTACTGAATTAATGAATAATGCCTTAGAAGCTGTACACCTACACTTTGAAGAGGAAAACGTTAAAATCACACAAGAAAACTTGAAATTTGAAATCGATTTTAAACAATTTTTCCAATATTATAAAGTTTTGAATGTTAAGTTTTTAGCAGAAAAAATTGGGATGAACCCCACACTATTGTCGCAGTATGTGCAAGGACATAAAAAACCATCCGAAACACAGACAGAAAAAATATTGTACGGAATTCATCAAATCGGACAAGAGCTTTCTGAGATTAATCTAATTTATAGACATTAAAAAAAGCACTGTTCACAATCGAGTAGACGGCTGACGGTCCATTGACCGCCAGTACGCCTCTCGCTATTTATTATATTTAAAGAACACAGTCATTGCGACACCTGCCAAAACCAATAATCCTCCGATAATATGATATGCAAAAAGCGTTTCACCAAGGATCAAAATACCGCCTGCGATGGCAATAACAGGACTGAGATTATTGAATACTGCAATTTGTGAAGCCGGGATTTGCGTCAGCGCAAAATTAGTGAGAAATGCCGTGAGCATTGAAGATAATACGCCCAGATACAACACGGCCCAAAGAAACTCTTTTTGCAACAAAGGAGTAAAGAACTGGCCCAAAGTATTGCTTTGGATATGACTTACAACACTCCATCCGTTAAATACCAGAAATGCCAGGAAAGTCATCCATACTGTAATTTCCATGGCCGAAAAATTAACACTTATTTTCTTCCCCAGAACATAGTAGGTCACTACTGAAAATACAGACAACAATAACAACAAAAGGCCCTTTAGTGTAGTGCTTCCGGGTAGGTTCCCCGAATTATAAATGATAAACAGAATCCCTGCAATGGACAATGCAATTCCGGTCTTTTGCAGGATTGTAGTTTTTTCTTTCAGGAAAATCCGGGCTGCAAGGAGTGTAATAACAGGCACAGTGGCAAATATAATGCCTGCCTCGGATGCAGTACTATGTTCCATTCCGAAAGTCTGAAGGGTGAAAAACAGTAAGGGATAGAATATGGAAAGAAATACCAGGGATTTAGCCTTCTTCAGGCTAAAACGAGGGATTCTGATAAAGCCAAAGAGCCACATAATCACTAATGAAATTGCTGCTGCCGTGAAACGATGAGCCATCAGATCCATTGCACCGGCATACCTTAAGCCAATTTTTAAAAAGATGAATGAAAAGCCGACAATAATGGTCATCAATATGAGCCCTAAGTAGGCTTTTGGATTTTTAGCAGATTGATTCGGAGCGGGCATGTTTTATTCGTTTATTTGTATGTCGAGTGAATGTTTCCTGATTTATTTCTGTTAGCCTAACCCCCATTTTATCTGGGAGATTCCATTTTAACAATTTTCATTCCCTGATTCAGATTTTCGCTCCTTAATTCTAAATAATATAAACCTCCCGGAATGTTTTCAAGGCTTAATTTATAATCGTTCCCTTCAAATTCTCCCTCCTGAATTAATTTTCCTGATAGGCTGAAAATAGAAAAATTTACCCTTTTATAAATATTGCTTTCTGAATGAATATGAACAATATCTTTAAATGGATTAGGATAAGCTAAGAATTTCATAGTTAGTGGTTCCCTTTTATCGAAGACAAGCGAGGTACATTCCAAATCATTGATATACTCCCATATTTCATCGTTAAATCTAAATGGAACGAGTGAATTATCCGGTGTCTCTCCCATTCTTATCCAAACCATATTTTGAGAAGGAACTACATTTATGAATTGTCCGTTTTTCCCTAATGCTGCTATCATATCGTTTGGAGCATGGGGGTTCAGGCTGCCTTTAAAAACAAACTGGCTCTGTGGAACCATGTAGCTGTTTTTACCATTCAGCCACCACAAGTAACCATAAGATTCATTTAAATCCTGAGAGGTGTTTGTCATTTCAGTGAAGTAATTCGTGTCCGTCAAAATTTGGTTACCATTCCAGTTTCCATGGTTCAAAATCAATAATCCAAACCGTGCCATACTCCTTGCTGTGCTATAAAATATATTGTTGTATTCTTGTTGAATGTACAGCCCATCCATTCCGGTTGGATTCTTAACTTTTTGTGTGGTATATAAATTAAGAGTTTCCCCAGTTGAATTTTCAATAACATTATCCAAAAGTGTGTAGGGCGCATTATGATAAGCCCATCTTGTTCCCGGATCTGCCAGATACTGTAAACAGGCACTTGCGGTGCAGAAAGGGTCAGAAACACCGTCATCTAAGCCGGATGTCATGGTTAGCTGATGACGAACAGTTATTTTTTCTTCCTGCGACGCAGTACAGCTTGTCCAACCTTCTCCAAGGTATTTTGAACTTGCATCAGTTATGTTTAAATAATTTTCCTGTTGTGCAATTCCTGCTATAAATGCGGTTAATGTTTTACCTGCTGATGCCCAATACCATTTTGATGATGGGGAATGCCCGTTAAAATATTGTTCTAAAACAATCTTTCCATCTTTCAATAAGATAAAGGCTTTTGTATTATTGGATTCCAGTAAATTATAGAGCCGATCGACTTTATCCTGACACCAGCCAAGAGTTGAAGGGGAGATTGTTTCCCATTCATTTGAGTTGGTTGGAGGGAAATATAACTGGGCTTTTACCCACGTTGAGATAACTACCAAACAAATAATACAAAAAAAGTATCTCATTTTTATTTTACTTTTTAATTCAGTTCAAGTAGACCTTTATTTCAGCAAAAGGTTTAATCTAAAAACTGACTAAGATAAAATTCAACCCTTCAATATCAAGGAGTTGCTAAATTCGGTACTCCAGGTTTCAAATCAAACTTAGTAAAATATTTTTAGAAGTTTTGTTTGTTGAAATCCTTGTGTAAGAGTGACCGCAGGTTTTGACCAGGTTTCAATCACTGTTTCGCCAAGTAACCAGCTCAGTTCCTCCCCACAGCTTATCTATTTTGTAAAGCACTTCCGCCAGGTTGTCTGCAGATCTATCGGAAAGCTCATTTAAACCGGCTGCCGGAGTAGATACATTATCGTGTACACCACCCTGCATTTTTTTGATTGTAGCTATTGACATCACTTCTTTCTTGCATTATCTTGCATTATTGACAAAAGAATCCGAATTTCTGAAAACCAATTTAACATTACTCTTATGAAACGACCATGTTTGAAAAACGCAAACACGAATGAATATTCAGAAGGGAGTTTCATCCGGCCTATGAAAGCAAATTATATTCGGATGAAACCACTGTTTTTTCTCGTAAGCCTGATGTTCTTAACCAGTATTGGTTTTGCACAAGTGCCAAATTCCTTCAATTACCAGGCGGTAGTGCGCAGTGCCTCCGGCGAAATTATTGCCGAGCAAAATGTTCGCTTTAGAATAAGTATATTACAAAACACCGAAACAGGAACTCCGGTGTATGTGGAAACGCACCAAACCACAACCAATAAATTTGGATTGGCCAATCTCAAAATAGGGAAAGGCACAGTTGTGAGCGGAACATTTTTACCCACAGGCTGGGGAAGTGCCAAACATTTTGTAAAGGTTGAAATCGACCCCAATGGTGGGAGTTCGTTTTCGCATCTGGGCACAAGTGAATTGTCATCTGTTCCTTACGCATTTCATGCACAAACAGTTGAAATGGATGAAGTTAACGATGCAGATGCCGACCCGACCAATGAGATACAGACCATGAGCCTGAGCGGCAGCAACCTCTCCCTCTCGAAGGGTGGCGGAACGGTGGCCTTGCCGGAAGCACCACCAGCCATCTGGAAGAAAAGTGGCGAAGACATTTATTTCAACACCGGTAAGGTTGGTATTGGCGTTTTAGCTCCCTATTATCCTCTGGAAGTTAAGTCTGACAATGCTTCTTTTCTAAAACTATACACAGCAACTACAGGAACAGGTGCAAACCATGGATTTGCGATTGGGTTGTATGACAGCGATAAATCTGCTGAAATTTTTAACATTGAGAATGGCGACATATCATTTGGTACCAATAGTATCTATCGAATGAGGATCCTGGCAAATGGTAATATATACATAAACAAACGTTTATTGGTTGGCACCTACGGCAATGCCAGCGCCGGATTACATGTGAAGGGTAAAGGTTACCCCGACAGTTTTGTTTATATTGAATCGGATGCCGGCCAGGATGCCGGGCTTCGATTATACGAAGGCGAAACAGCAAAATGGCACATTTTCAACAATTCTGATTTAGGTGGGCTGCAAATTTATAACACCGGAACAACTACCGCTATTTTTGCCAAACAATCCAACTCGTATGTGGGTATCGGCACAACAAATCCGACACAGGCACTGCACGTGGTCGGTAATGCCTATAAAACTCTTGGTGGCACCTCGTGGGCAACTTCATCCGACCTGCGCCTGAAAAACCTTACCGGCAATTACACCAAAGGCTTAAACGAGATTACCGCATTGCAACCGATAAAATACAGGTATAAAAACGACAATCCACGTCAACTCGATTCGGATCTGGAGCAAGTGGGGTTCGTTGCCCAGGAGGTTCAAAAAATATTCCCCGAAGCAGTTTCCGAAGCGGAAGACGGATACCTCGACTTTAATATTCATGCCATTAACGTGGCCATGGTAAACGCCATCAAAGAACTGAAACTTCAAAACGGGGAGCTGGCAAAGCAGGTAAACGAACTAAAATCGCGCTTAGAAGAAATAGAGGCTTTAGTAAAAGCAAGCACCGGAAAATAAAATCCATCAAAATGAAGACATTTATAACCTTATTCATACTTTTTGCAGTTCATTTCTCTGCTTCTGCGCAAGAAGTGCTCTCGTCGGCCGGCCAGTCGCAAACAGCCGCAGGGACGGAAGCGAGCTGGACAATTGGCGAAGTAGTAATTGAAACCTGGTCGCAACCAACGGGCACCCTTACGCAAGGATTTCACCAAACAAAACTTATTGTTACGGCAATTTCTGATTTGGATTGGCCAGGTCTTAAAATCAACGCTTTCCCAAATCCGGTGGGCGACAAGCTGAATATTGAATTTAATATGCTGCCCGAAGAACTGTTTTTTGTTGTGATTGATGTTAGGGGAAAAACAATACAACAAAATTTCATCAAAAGCGAAAAAACCACTCTTGATTTTTCGGGCTTTGCCACCGGCCTATACTTTTTGAAAATTCAAACTAAAACAGGTAAACCCGTGCAAACTTTTAAAATTGTAAAAGGTGGAAACTAATTGGGATTAATTTATTTTCATAAAAAAAGGTTGACTCTGGATAGAGATCTTCACATGGTTTTTATCCATACTTGGCATCCAGGCCATTCCCAGACTGAGGTGGGTATTATTACCTTCATTCATCTTATAATGTCCGTTTCCTTTTGATGGATACCCCTTAGTAAATTAGTTGTTGTTGTACTAAACCCATTAATATTATTGTTCCGATAAAACTATAGAAAGCATCTTTAGCAAGTTCCCACAAGTCTTTAACGGCCTGCAACAAGATATCAGTTTGTCATCTTTTAAAGTAATATACATCAGGGAGAGGTGGGTTGAGATGAGGTAGAAGAAATAGTTGTTTTTAAATTTAGTTTGCCGGAGTAGACACATTATCGTTTCCGCCATCCTGTATTTTTTGTTTGTAGTTATTGACATCAGATTATTTCTGAATTAACTTGTATGATTGGTAAAAGGAATCAGATTTCCGAAATACGACTATTTTGTTAATTTACATAAAAAAAGTCAAATGAAACACAAAAACGAAGGAAAAAGTAGAAAGCGTAAAGTGAAAAGTTTAGGAGTGATACTTTTAACTTTTATCCTTTCCCTTCCAACTGTATCAGCACAGGAAGCCATATCCGCCACGGGAGGCAATGCATCAGGTAGCGGAGGTACGGCGAGCTATACAGTTGGGCAGATATTTTATCAAACCCGTACCGGAACAAATGGCTCGGTAGCCGAAGGTGTACAGCAACCGTATGAAATTTCGGTAGTAACTGGAATAGAAGAGGTAATAGGAATAAACCTTTCGGTATCGGCTTACCCCAACCCAACCGCCGATTATCTTATATTAGAAGTTGATGCTTCCGCTTACTTCGACAACGCTCAGTACAAGCCCCCCGGCATCCAGGCAATGAGGTATCAGCTGTACGACATGAGTGGTAAACTTTTACAAAGCAAAATGATTATAGGGACTCAAACAACTATTGTTATGAGCAATCTTGTACCGGCAACCTATTTGCTAAAAGTTACCAGGGGTAACAAAGAAGTAAAAACTTTTAAGGTAGTAAAAAGATAAAAATAGAAATTTCTGAAATCATTTTCGGATTAATTAAATCATTGGAAAATAAATAAAATTGAGAATTATGAAAACATCAATTTTAAAAGCAGTTATGGTACTTTTAACATGCACCTTTTCCCTTTCAACTCTTTGGGCTCAGTCACCCGAAAAAATGAGCTATCAGGCAGTAGTGCGTAATAGCAGCAATGCCTTAGTAATCAATACTCAAGTGGGCATGCGAATCAGCATTTTGCAAGGTTCTGCAAGCGGTACAGCCATTTATTCCGAAACTCAAACGCCAACCACCAACGCCAACGGTCTGGTGAGTATTGAAATTGGCGGTGCAAAAGGCTTTGAAGACATTGACTGGTCTGCTGGCCCTTATTTCATCCAGACCGACATTGATCCTGCCGGAGGAACAAGTTACACTATAACTGGCACCAGCCAATTGTTGAGTGTACCTTACGCATTGCATGCCAAAACAGCCGAAAAAGTTACAGGCCCTATTACCGAGGCCGATCCTCTTTTTAAAATGAGTGAGGCAGCAAACCTTACTTCTTCAGATATCACTAATTTGAGTAATCTGTCGGGCACCAACACAGGCGACCAGGATTTAAGCACACTGGCAACCCGCAACCACACCCACGGAAACATTACAAGTGATGGCAAAGTAGGCACAGCTGTCGGCAGAATCATCACAACAGGCGCTAATGGAATTTTGCAGGCTACGGCAGGCACAGCGGCAGGGCAAATGCTCTACTGGAATGGCTCGGCATGGGTAAATGTTCCGCCGGGAAGTACCGGACAGGTTTTAACCTATATTAATGGAGTCCCCACATGGAGGGTCATAGGTGTAGGGATGACTGATGTTTATAACCCCACCACCGGAAAAATATGGATGGATCGTAACCTTGGTGCCACACAAGTAGCAACAAGTAGCACCGATGCCGCTTCCTATGGCTACTTATACCAGTGGGGGCGCGGCAATGACGGACACCAGGTAAGAACATCCGGTACAACCACTACCTTAAGCGGCTGGGATACCCCAGGACATGGGAATTTTATCCTGATTGACAGCCCTCCTTATGACTGGCGCAATCCGCAAAACGATAATTTGTGGCAGGACGCGGGCGGCATCAATAATCCCTGCCCGGGTGGATACCGCTTGCCCACCGATGCCGAATGGAGTGCAGAACAGCTAAGTTGGAGCAGTAACAACAGTGCCGGTGCTTTTGCCTCTCCTCTTAAATTGCCCCTTGCCGGCCAGCGCAGCTCAAGAGATGGTTCGCTCCAAATTATGGGCTCCGTCGGGATCTATTGGTCAAGTACCATTAATGCCGGCGTCTCGGAAAGCCTGAGCTTCAATGATGGCGCTGCAAGCAGCGGCCGTGCCGGCCGGGCGAGCGGATACTCTGTTCGTTGCCTTAAGGATTAAGTGATGGGTTGATGATTTGATGAGTTGATTGGTTGATGATGAAGAAAAGAAATAAAATATTCAATATTCTGATATTCTTATTTTTAGGTGTCACAGTATATTCTCAAAACACCATTACGGGAAGATTTCCCGGTCTTGCCAACCAACAAATAAAACTTATTGGCTTTACAGGTTTCAATACTTATACCATTGATAGCGTAAGGGCTGATACGAAAGGAGCTTTTAGTCTGTCGTACAGTGAACAAAACTTCGGTATGGGCTATCTTTTGGCAGAAGACGGAAAAACCTTTATTGTAATAGTGGCGGATAATGAAAATTTAGAACTTGAAGGCGAATCACCGGCTTTTCCCGAATCAATTGTAATTTTAAACGGCAACCAAAACCGGCTGTTTGAGCAGTATGCCTCCGAGCATCCGCGCAGGGAACAAACCCTGAGTGCATGGAATTACCTGGCAGAGATATATCGAAAGGATTCGCTTTTCGCCCTTCATGAGATTCCCCAAAAAGTAATAGAAAAGGAAAAACAACGCATTAAAGCCGAAGATAGCTTGTTTCTGATAAATTTACCACAAAGCTATTATGTTAGCTGGTATTTGCCTGTTCGCAAACTCATTAGTTCTGTTCCTGTTGTTGCACAATATCGTACTGAAGAAATACCCTCAACAATTGTTGCATTCAGAGGCATGGACTATACGGATGACCGCTTATACAAAAGCGGATTACTACCCGATGCCATCGAAAGTCATTTCTGGCTTATCGAAAATAGCGGACGTTCCCTCGACTCTGTGTTTATTGAAATGAAAATATCAATAGACTACATGATTGAAAACCTTATTTCAGATGAGAAAAAACTGAATGAAATAAGCGAACACCTGTTTAAGCTATTGGAAAAACGCAGCTTGTTCGAGACTTCAGAATATCTGGCATTGAGATTATTGAATGAAAAATCATGCCCCATAAACAACGATTTTTCTGCCCAACTGGAGAGTTACCGCACCATGAAAAAAGGCAACACGGCACCTGAAATTGTATTTGAGGGCGACGTTTTTGCTCCCGGTTTTGAAAAAGAAAATATTCCGCAAAAATTAGATGACATAAAAAGCAATTATACTGTGGTAATATTTGGCTCAAGCTGGTGTCCCATCTGCCCCGAAGAACTGTCGAAAATTACCCGCTTATACGGGAAATGGAAAAGCTATGGAGTAGAAGTTGTTTTTATTTCATTGGATGAGGATAAGGAGATTTTTAAAAACTTCGTCAGCATTTTCCCTTTTATAAGTGTATGCGATTATCAGAAATGGGAAAGCCCTGTTATGAAAAATTATCATGTATTTGCAACACCTACCATATATTTACTCGATAATAAACGGGAGATTCTACTTCGCCCTAATTCGGTTAGTCAATTGGATTCGTGGGTTAAGTGGTATTTAATTTTAGCTAAAAAGGAGATTTATTTTTAATTAAAATTTTAGCTATGAAATACTTAAAGATTACAGGTTTAATACTGGTGGTATTGCTGGTAGGTGCAACAATATTCTTGGTTTATACACCCGGGATACAGAGGGACGTATATACGGGTCCCGAATTTGACTATGACGGTTTTGACAATATAAAATACGCGAAATATGACAGAATACGGGAGTATATTCCTATGAAAGATGGCACAAAATTGGCCATAACCACTTTACTACCCAAAGGGAGGCACAATCAACAATACCCGGTTATCCTGATGTATTCACCTTATTCCGGCAGTCAAGTCGTACCGGGGATGACATGGAAAGATAGGATCGTATCTAAATATACCAGTGGAACGTGGGGACCTGTTTCTGATGCTGTCGTACCACCGCGCCTTGATGCGTTTATTAGCAATGGATATGCACTTGCAATGGTAGATTTGCGGGGCACGGGTTCGTCCACCGGTTACGCCGGTATTCTTGACCCTAAGTATTCGGAAGATGCCGGTGAGATGTTGGCATGGATTGCCGAACAACCATGGTGCAACAAAAAAATTGGTATGATGGGTTTTTCCTATGTGGGATGGTCGCAATTCGCAGCGGCCCGATCAAAATCGCCCTATCTTAAATGCATTGCTCCGGAAGCAACCTTTTTCAACTTGTATGAAGAGGCTATTAGTCCTGGTGGAATAAAGGCCGATAAATGGTTGTCGGGATATAGTCCTTTTCTCCAGGCATGTACCAGAAATCTTTGGAGTACCCAATATGGCAGTTTTCCTTCCGAACCCGTAATAGATGAAGATGGCGATGGCAAGTTGTATGACGAAATACCAATAATCAGGAAAGATGACGATCAACCCTATTCCGGGATTCTTCAATATGCAGATGGTAATGAAAGAAAAGAGAATCCTTATGTGACCATGACAATGGAACATGAAAAGGATATTACGGCAATGGAAGTGCAAAGTCAAATTGAATACATTGATGACAGCTTAGACTATTATGGTAATAAAGTTAGCCAATCAAATCTTAGTATTGACAGGATGATCCATACTTTAAAAGAAACAAAAATACCGGTATTGCTTATCGGACGCTTCTTTGACGGTTGGTCCCGTGGGGCTATTTATAGCTTTGCCAGTCTGCAAAACACAAATCCAACATACCTCATCATGACACCCGGATTCCATGGAGGCCTGAATTATAACTATTGGAAGTGGTTCAATGTTGACGGTTATACAAATGACATGGAGCTTTCGATGCAATTGCAATTTTTTGACAAATACCTAAAAGGCATGGAAAACGGACTGGATAACAAGCCTCCGGTAAGAATTTATACTGCCTTCGATGGCTGGAAATACTATGAAACGTGGCCTCCTCCAGAAGCCAGTTCTGTCAAATATAACTTCGGATTATGTAATAAACTGACTAGGGAAATTCAGGCTGATTCTATTTATGCTTACAATGTTGATTTCACCCATAGTTCATCCTATAATGCCAAAGGGTACAATCCCATGTTGATGTACACGAATATGGGCGATGACGATCCGCTAATGATAAGAAATGAGCTGGATAAAAAATGCCTGGTCTTCGAAACCGAAGTTTTAAACAAAAGTGTGACCATTACCGGGAGCCCGGTCATTAGCCTGGATGTTTCATCCAACCAGGTGAACGGTGATCTGTTTGTCTATTTAAGCGATGTTGATTCTGCAGGAATAGTGTATTACATGAGTGAAGGTAAATTAAGGGCAGGTTGGCATAATTTATTTGATAATGATGAAATGGTAAATGGCCTTTATAATGTAAAACCCGAACTACCCTGGCATTCCTATAAACGAAAAAATTATGACGCAACCCCATTTGCCAACGATTCAATTGTTCGTCTAAAATTTGAAATTAAACCCCAGGCATGGAAAATCAGGGCGGGGCACAAGATTAGATTGTCCATCGCCGGTGCAGATAATATCAACTATCAATTTAATCCCGCTCTATGTCCAGATAATACCGTGGAAAGTTGTAAACCAACAATTCTTAGTTTTCACACTGGTAAACAACACCATTCCTATTTAGAGTTACCTGTTATTGAATGAAAATATTGTTGAGCTAAATGAGGAAATCGATAAAAGGTGGTTGCAATCGTGGACGGCTGACGATTAATTGACCGCCAGTACGTCTCTCACTATCTATCCCGACGCTTTGCCCGGGATCACCGTATTTAAGAGTCTTTGCGTCAAAACCCGGGAATACCGGTTCGTGGTTTACACCATATTGCATTTTTTTTAATTATTGCTATTGACATCACTTCTTTCCTGCTTTATCTTGCATTATTGACAAATAAATTGGATTGTAGAAGTACCGGTATTTTGTTGATTTAATTTAAAAAGGAGGAGCAATGAAACACAAGAACGAAGGAAAAAGTAGAAAGTGGAAAGTGAAAAGTTTAGGAGTGGCAATACTTTTAACATGCACCTTTTCCCTTTCAACTCTTTGGGCTCAGTCACCCGAAAAAATGAGCTATCAGGCAGTAGTACGTAATAGCAGCAATGCCTTAGTAGTTAACACACAAATTGGAATACGAATCATCATTCTGCAAGGTTCGACTTTGGGGAAAGACATTTATTTCGAAACTCAAACGCCAACCACCAACGCCAACGGTCTGGTGAGTATTGAAATTGGCGGTGCAAAAGGCTTTGAAGACATTGACTGGTCTGCTGGTCCCTATTTCATCCAGACCGACATTGATCCTGCCGGAGGAACAAGTTACACTATAACTGGCACCAGCCAATTGTTGAGTGTACCTTACGCATTGCATGCCAAAACAGCCGCAACAGTTATTGGCGCTATTACCGAAGCCGACCCTATTTATAAAGGCAGTGAGGCAGCAAACATTACCTCTACCGACATCACTAATTTGAGCAATCTATCGGGCACAAACACAGGCGACCAGAATTTAAGCACATTAGCGACAAAAATGGCCCTGACCGATTCTATAGCAAAGGTTCGTAGCGAGATACCCGCCACACATTACATTGGTGAAAATTATGGTGGCGGAATAGTATTTTATGTATATGATAACGGTCAACATGGTTTAATAGCTGCCAAAGCCGACCAAAGCACAGGAATTGAATGGTATGGAGGTACTATAACTAATACCCGCGCAAGAGCAGATGGAATTGGTGCCGGTTTAAAAAATACAGCTATCGTTATTGCCAACCAGGGACCGGTTGATGGTAGAGATTTTGCAGCAACCGTTTGCAACGAGTATTCGATTACAGTGAATGGGATTACTTATGGCAACTGGTATTTACCTTCAAAACATGAGTTAAATTTATTATACCTTCAAAAAGATGTGGTTGGTGGCTTTGCTAATGATTATTATTGGAGTTCCAACGAGGAATATGACTACGGTGCTTGGGTGCATTCCTTCGCAGATGGCACCCAGAACAACTACTATAAGTACTACAGCTACAGGGTACGTGCTATTTGGGCTTTTTAAATTTAAAAATAGCAGAAACAATTGGGTGAAGATTAGATATTTAGTTTTTGAAAAAGCTCAATTAAATTAATAAATTCCAAATCGGATGAAACAACTATTCCCGTTAAAAGAAAGAGCCATTTTATTCCTGTTATTGGGCTCAGTCTTTTTGTTCTCTGGATGTACCAAGGACAAAGATTCCATTCTTGACGACTATCCGTTCCCGGATGGCAAAGTGTACTTTACCCAAAGTCCCATCGGCCTGTCGGGAGTGAAATGGTTCATCGGCATGGGTGAACCCAACGTATTACCAAAAGAACATGGCGGCTTTATTCTGGCGGCACCTTATGTTTTTCCTGCTAATGTGCCGGTATTTGCGGTGGCCGATGGTGTTATTATTCTGGCCTCTAACGGTACACGCGCGGTGCCGTCGATTCCCGATGCTCCCGAAAGCCTCTGGGGCAGAACCTACGATGACCACCTGCTCGTGCTGAAAGTTAGCACGACCATCACGGTGAACTACGCGCACATCACCACCTTTCATCCAACACTTGCGGAGAAGCTGGGCAATTTACCGAAAGACGAAGTGGGACACAAAGTAGCCGTAGCAGTCCATGGCGGAGATACCATCGGTTTTGTGGGACCCCATGGGGCTATGGATTTCTCCCTTACCGACCGTAGCCTTAAGCTGAACTTTCTGAATCCTTCCCGCTATCCCGACAACCACATTTTCGCCGGTGACATCCTGGACTATTTTCGGGAACCTGTACTGAGCCGTATTTTGGAGGTCACCCCCCGCCAAATACCCCCGCGGGGCGGGAAAATAGACTACGACATCGAAGGCCGGATTATTGGGAACTGGTTTTTGGAGGGAACGACGAGTTACATCCAATGGAGTCGGCAATTAGCCATTGTCTATAGCCACATCTGGGGCGACCGCATCACGATTGCCGACGGCTCGCCTATGCGCGATGTACCGGGAATCGAGGGACCCGGAGCTCCGGATGTCTGGTGGGTGAAGGGCAATTCACCGCTCCCCGAAACTGTGGGAGTGGGCAGTGGCATCGTGAAATACACCCTGATCTCAGGTAAAGACCTCCGCGATACCGGGGAATATAATGACGAACTACAACCGGTTCGGGGGATAATGCTCGTAGAGATGATCGATCCGGGCCGAATCCGCGTCGAGGTTTTTAAAGGGGCAACTGCGGCAGAGATGTTTACTTCTGCCGCGAAGGTCTATGTGCGTTGATGATGCTCAGTTTATTCCGGTCTGGTGGGATTATTTGGCAGACCATACCCCAGCGATCTCCATTATGTTTAGGATTAACTCAACTCCCCCCGTCTTAACTCAAATACGGTAATCTCGGGTGGCATGCCCACCCTGGCAGGAATTCCCAGATAGCCCAACCCACGATTCACATACAAAAACTGGTTGCCTTCGCGGTATAGACCTGCCCATCGCTTGAACTTATATTGTGCCGGGCTCCATTGGTAGTTCCCAATTTGCACGCCAAACTGCATACCATGGGTATGGCCCGAAAGGGTGAGGTCGTAATCCTTTTGGCCCATCACTTCGGCCTCCCAATGGTCGGGATCGTGGGTCATCAATATTTTAAAAGGCTGTTGGCCAACCCCCTCCCAGGCTTTGGAAAGATTGCCATACCGTGGGAACGGCGGATGGCCCCAGTTCTCTACCCCGCTTAGGGCCAGTTGTTGTCCATCCTTTTCGATGGTTACCGACTGGTTGCGCAACAATTGGAAACCAAAACGTTCGTTGGCCGACACAATGCCTCTGAAGTTGGCCTCTTTGCGCGATTTGGAAGGCCACCGGCTGTAATCACCATAATCGTGATTGCCCAGAATGGAATAGATGCCCAGGGGTGCCTTTAGAGATTTAAATACCTCATCCCATTCATGGGTCTCCCCGGCAAAGTTGTTTACCAAATCGCCGGTAAAAAGTATCAGGTCGGGGTGTTCGTTTTTGACCAGCTCCATGGCCACTTTCATGGGCTCACGGTTGCTGCCGAAACTGCCCAGATGCAGGTCGGATATCTGCACAATCTTCAATCCATCGAATGCTTCGGGCAGATTGGGAAACTTTAGTCCTACCTGGTTGGTATAAAAAGCAAAACGCCCTTTAAACACCCCAAACAACAAAGTGATAAAAGGAGCCGTGGCCACAACAATGCCTACCTGACTAAGAAATTTTCGACGCGAAAAAGAGGGATAATGTCTTTGCCGGAGAGGCCTGTCAGCTTTAACTTGCTTAGGAGACATGGATTTTTTTGAAGATGGGATTAAGATCTTCACCAACCGACCTGTGCCGTAAACAAACAGATAAACAATCTTAGAATTATAGATAAGCAGGAAGCAGGCTAAGAACACGCCAAAGAGATTATACACGCCTGCATTGTGAGCATCAGGTAAAAAGTAGCCAAAAGCGACAAACCCAGCCAGCGAAATTACAGGTACTGCCAAAAACAGAGTGCCGGCCAACCAGTGAAATTTACCTTTATAGTGATCGCTGTGGCGCCAATGAACCCATAAAAGACCGTCTATCAGCCCCAATATCAACACCAACCCCACTATAAACTCCGGATGATACCTCATGCCTTTTGCCTTGTTTTTTCAATAAGTTCATCCGATGAGTCTGTAGAGAAAATTCATTAATTCTCTTTATGGATGAATTTATTGGCAGCCGCAAAAGTAGTGCCATTAAAAATGATGGCCTAAAAACGAAAGTTAAAGAATTATAATCAATCCGCCGGTTGGATGCATGGAGAAAATTCACGAATTTTCTCTGTTTCCCACAAATAATGAATGGTTGAAGAAGAAATTTATGCTTTTTCTCTTCGTTCCTGCTTCATGAAATTTTTATACCGCTGCACTTCAGCTGTCATCACCGGAGTCAGCAACAGCATGGCAATCAGGTTCGGAATAGTCATAAAGGTGATCACCATATCCACAAAGTGCCACACAATTTCGATGCCCCAAATCGACCCAAAGAAGATAAAAAGAGTGAACAGATAATGGTAGGGTTTGATGGCCCCATCACCCAGGATGTATTGAGCCGCCCGGGTGCCATAATAGTTCCAGCTGATGATGGTGGAGAACGCGAACAGTAACAGGCCAACGCTCACCACATGCCGGCCTAAAAAGCCAAAGCCCACCCGGCTGAGTCCTTCCTCAAAACCCTCCACTGTCATACCCACGCCCAGGGTTCCTCCCTTCCAGGCACCTGTAAGAATAATCACCAGTGCCGTTAAGGTACAGATGATGAGCGTATCCACCAAAGGTTCCAGTGAAGCCACATAACCTTCCCGCATTGGATGTTCGGTTTTGGCAGCAGCATGTGCCATAGGCGCCGATCCTTGTCCTGCCTCATTGGAAAATAGGCCCCGCCGCACGCCCCAAACCAGTGTCATAATAAAAGCAGACCCCACGAAACCGCCTGTAGCAGCATGACCTGTGAAAGCACTCTTTACAATAAGCACAAAGGCGGCGGGTATATCGGATATATGAACCACAAGAATTATAAGCGCAGCAACAAAATAGAGAACAGCCATAACAGGTACCAGTCGGGAGGTGACATTGGCAATACGTCTGAGACCGCCGATAACTATAAGAAAAACCAATAAAGAGATCCCCAGACCGGTATAGATTACCGGAACACCATAGCCGGAATAGAGTGCATCGGAGATAGAATTGGCCTGTGCCATATTGCCGGTTCCCAACGAACATAAAACCGCTGCAGAAGCAAAAACAACCGCCAAAACCTTTGCATATTTTCCCAACTTATCCTTTAAACCATATTCGATGTAATACATGGGACCGCCTGAAATACTCCCATCGGTATTTACCTTCCGGTATTTCTGAGCCAGCGTGCACTCCACCATCTTCAGCATCATTCCAAAAAAGCCGGTTACCCACAACCAGAAAATGGCACCCGGCCCTCCGTAATAAATGGCCAGGCTCACCCCAACAATATTTCCCGTGCCCACCGTTGCCGAAAGCGCCGTGGTGAGCGCCTTAAAATGGCTCACATCTCCAATATCCTCCTTCTTGCTGAGCTTACCCCCCACCAGCTTTAGCGCATGGCCAAGTCCGGAAACCTGCAGGAACCTGTACTTGAATGAAAAATAAATTCCTGTAGGAACCAATAAGATGAGAATAAGATAACCACCTACATACTCGTTGTACAGCTGGATGACAAAATCTATTTTTTCCAGAATTGAGCCCATCGAAGCAGCATTAGTTGTTACAGAGTTATGAGCAGATAAAGATAGAGTTTAGAATTAAAAATCAAAACACAGATGGAGAAACAACTCCAAAAATAGGACTAATAGGATGCATTAAAAAAGTGAAAAAATCAACCTAAGCTATTGCGCTTTTTCCATTTTTACGGTAAATTGAACCTTTTAAACCTCTAAGACATGGGTTTCAAGTATCTCAATCTCCGAAAAACCAGGTTGTTATCTGTCAAAAATCATGAAGCCGGCCCCTCATACCCTGGCCGAAGACAATTTTTAAAGACCATGGGACTTGGCGCCGTGGCGTGGCATCCCTTAGCTGAATCGATCAAATCCCTGACTTTCGATCCGCTTAAGTTTTCCTATAAAAGCAACCGGTTAAAAGTTTATTATCAAAATAAGCTGGCCTGGGAAATTTCAGAAAAATATTTTGAACCCGGGTACAAGGTCAATCTCATTCAAGACGGTAACCACTACCGGATTAAGGCGGGACATCTCCAATTCAGGAATACTTCGCTTCGGTTTTCAATGAAAGCCGACATTAATCACAGTAATGGCTGGTGGGAATGCACCATGCAAATCCCTGAATTTAACTTCGGGTGGAGTGGTAACTTTTGTCATTGGCTCGAAGGCACCCGGTTGATAAAAGGCACAGCCAAAATAGATCAAACCGTAACACATCTCAATGATGCGGATGCCCTGAAGCTGGAAGGCGCCTTCCAATTATCTCTTTCACCGCAATGGCAGGTAAGTCTCAAAGCATTAAACGGAGTGCGCCTGCAAAGAGGTAACCACCTCCTCACCTCTTCACAACTAAGGATTGATGCTGCTTGCAACAACCATCCGCCATTCGTAAAATCGAACCGTCGCACTTTTACTCAGCTTACCCTACCTGTTTTTAACGATTGGGAAAGTTTTTTCGATACCCTCGACCTGGATCAGGGCCATCTAACAGCCCTAAACAACCCATCGGCAGAACTTTGTATGGCATTGCTTCATGCAAACAGCCAGGGCAAATATCTCTGGATCCAACAACCCGAAGCCAACCTCCTTTTTGAAACAGAAAGGATATTTGACAGGCCTGTGCCTTTAACCCGGTTCTTCTACTACAAGGAATATACAAGTGCGCTGTCTGCATCCAGTTATATGTCGGCTGGTCTGCCTGCCAACGGCAACTGGCTTACCAATCAACTGGGAGCCTTTAAGCTCGAAAACGACGACCAGCATCCCGTCTTTGAAGCTTTTGCCGCCAACGACCATTTTAACCGGATAATTATGGAACCCCGCCTGAGTGCCTTTACTCCTCTGGTGGGAAACGCGGTGGTATTGAGCACCATCTTCCAAACGCCCAAAAAAGTGTTGGTTACCAAACCTCAAAAAACAGCCCAGGATCCGGTCATTAAAAGAGTTCAAAAACCGGAGATAAAATTTGAATACAACCAGCTTTCGTTTAAACCACAATTGGCTATAACCATCAAGGTACTGCGGCCTGAAGACCTTCTTTCGCTGGAGTTCGTATTTCACAATTTCTCCTTTACCAACCGCGGGGAAGCCCCGTTTCTTGAACTTAGCAATGCAAAAAAGGAGGGTATTGTAGAGGTTTATTTCAACAGCCAGCACACCCTGGAAGAGGCCTGGTTCGAGACCACCAACATCAAGGACAATGACCCGCTGAAGCCAGCGGATGTGGGGGTTAAACCGCCTGCCAAACATCTGCGCGCCCGCAAAAGCCGGCTGGTTTACGAGTTGCCTGCCGGCCATGAAGGTTTTCCGCTTATTATGAGCGAGCTGCTCAACTGGGACAAATACAAATTACGCGTTCATCCACGTGCCTGGATTAAAGTTCCGGTAATCTCCAAATTCATAACACCTAAAGACTTGAAAGCTGACAAGCAGCTAATAGCCAGCCCAAATCCCAATTTAAAATACCTGGACACCCCCACTACCGAATACGGGATAAGGCTGACACAAAACACCCGGCTCAAAGCCGATCACCAGGATGTTTATCAGGAGAGTCAGATGTCAAAATTTCTGCCTCCGCAAAACGCGATCTCAGCAGGACCCACCTTTAACGCAAAGGAGGTACTTAAAAGGGTTATCTGGAAGGTGGAGCCCATTCCTCCCCTGACTACCTCCATTGAAGCGCCCGCTTTAATGTACATCTCCCCCAACCAGACCAACGGGTTCTACCATCAGACCGAAATTCGTTTCATAAAAGGACCTAAAGAGCAAGAAACAGCATCCACTCAGGCTCAGCCTCCGGTTCAGCAAAGCCAGGCTCAGCAAAGCCAGGCTCAGCAAAGTCAGATTCAACAAAGCCAGATTCAGCAAAACCAGATTCAGCAAAGTCAGGTTCAGCAAAGTCAGGTTCAGCAAAGCCAGGTTCAGTTATTTAAACCGGGACTGAGAACCATTGGAATCCTGCAAACAGTTGAAGGAGAAATAACCGAACTGTGGCATACCCGCCTTGGCGTACGCCTGAGTAACGGCAAAACTTCGGTTAAGGTATTACCTCACTTAAAAACCATCCGCGCTTTATGGGCCGATGAGGCCGATCCCGATTATAGAGTGGCAAAAAACCGCAATTACCCCTTCATGGCCCCTCTCGATGCCAGCAACCGGCAAAAGCTGGTGCATATCACTTCCAATTACAACGTAGGTTTTGAACCCTTCCCTGTTCCGGTAAACGACCTGATGCTGACCTCGCTGGGCGCTTACCTCGACTGGCATGCCTTTTTTGATGTGCCCACCCCTTACGACGGCCCGCTCAACATCGTGGAATGGGAACAAATCTCCACCCTGGGCCGCGACCAATACGTAAAAATTGTAGAAGAGGGCTATCTCTTCCCCTTTGGACATCGGGCAGCCGTGGCGAAGGTTACCGAGCGCAAGTTCGACTCAGCCACCAAAGCAGCTGCCCTCCGGCAACGGATGTACGTGGTGGTGTTAGAAAAAGAGGTGCTTTACGCGCGCAGCGATCCCCAGGGAAAATTCATAGAGTTCCCCTTTCAGGCGGTACGCATCAAAACAGGCGCCACTCCTAACATCGAGAATCCTGAAAATTCCACGTTGGTAAAGGTTCCTGCTACCCCCGGAGGAAGTGGAAACACCCTGTACAATTTCTACATCAACGTAGGACCAAACAAAGGATATCCCTTCGATATGGTGGCCACCGACAAAGAGGGCGGCGAACACTATTTTCAGATGCCCCTGGTTTTCATCGAAAACGCAATGGCCCGTGATAAATCACTCATGCAGCAGGTGATTAATAAGTATCGTGGAAGTTCCTCCGACGGATACAACAAAGTGAACAACGAATCTGACTTTCGCGGTCAGGAGATGGCTTACGCCGAGTATCTGGTGGAGGGCGATACCACCTTCGAGACCGAAATGGTGAAGTTCGATGCACAGATTTATCCGGTGAATAATGCCGGAGCGCTGAAATTTCATCCTACCATGAAAGAAGCACGGATATTTGTGAAACAGATAAACGAGCTCACCGGCATTCGCGAACCTGCAACCATTGGCCTTGAGGATGACAAAAATCAAGGCACCCTGTTTGCCCGCGTAATCAGCAGCAACGTGGTGGACTTTTCGGGTGGTTCCGATAAGTCGGGTGGTTTTTTATCGCCCAACATGCCGGTTTCGGGACTGAGTAAACTGCAAGGTCCGGTAAACGGGAAACTCAACAACTTAAAAGCGCTCAAGTTTGTTCCCAAAGATTTTTTTGCAGAGCTGCCCACTCTGCCCATGGCAAAAATATTTGGGGTGATTGATCTTTTATCCCTGTTATTTGGAACCGACAGTAACCCCCTGGATTTAGGCGGAAGTTTTGATGGCATGAAAGATGCCGTTCAAAACATCCGCGACGAGATAGAGAGCCTGAAAAACGATTTGCTGTATCTTGAAAATCTTAAAAAAGAGACGGGAGAAAATGTAGAAGCTCAGCTGAATGAGAAAAAGCAGCTCCTCAAAAATAAAGCAGGCGAGTTGCTGGCTGCCCTCAACAGTGCGATACCGCGTATCCCCAATTTGAAAGCTTACGCCACGCCCGAAGCTTTTTACGCCGAATACAAATGGCAGCCGCAATTGAAAGGCACAAACATCAACGTAATTCCTTCGTTGCTGAATGTGCATGTGGCCAATCCTGCCAACGCACTTACCGTCACCACCAGGTTTGAAAAGCCCTTCGATGCTGCGTTATCGGCTTCGATGAATGGCGTGGCCCGTTTCGAAAAATTCACTATAGATATTGTTCCTCTGTTGGAGGTGAAGTTCAACTATCTGGAATTCAAAACGGGTTCGTCCCAAAAGACCGATGTCAAGGTAGATATCGACAAAAACGACCCCATTAAATTCAAGGGCGTCCTCAACTTTGTAAACAGCCTGCAAAGCATCATTCCCAGTGGTGGTTTTTCCGACGATGGTCCCTACATCGACCTGAAGCCAACGAGCGTAACCGCAGGATTTAACATCAGTGTGCCCAGCGTGGAAGTGGGCATCTGCATGCTCTCCAACGTCACCCTTGGCGCCTATGTAAACTTGCCCTTTACAGGGGCCCCACTTACCATAGGCTTTAACTTTTGCAAACGTGACAATCCCTTCATTCTCACCATCTCCTGTTTTGGCGGAGGTGGATATTTTTTGATGGTCACCACCCTGAAAGGCATCCAGAGTATTGAAGCCGCTTTTGAATTTGGTGCGGCTCTGTCGCTCAACGTGGGAGTTGCTTCGGGCGGTGTTTCGGCTATGGGAGGTTTCTATTATAAGATGGAGATGGTGGAAGGCGAAGAAACCACCACCCTTTCAGGATATCTGCGTCTGAACGGACATCTCTCCATTCTGGGGCTCATATCGCTTTCGCTGGAGTTTTACCTGGCCTTTAATGCCGTGTTATACGCTGGTAAGGTTCAAAAGCTGGAAGGTGTGGCCACACTTAAAGTGAAGGTGGAGGTGCTCTTTTTTAGCAAAACTGTTAAAATTACGGTGCGTCGTGAGCTCAAAGGAGCCGATGCCGACCCGAAATTCAGCGAGATGATAGAGAAGGAGGATTGGGAAGAGTATTGTCTGGCGTTTGCTGGTTAAGGGGATAATAGAGGTTAGAGGTTAGAGGTTAGAGGTTAGAAGATGGATTGTAGACATTTTGGGTAAGCAGTATTATTTTATAGCTAACTGTTTTATAATCACTTACAAGCTAACAACCCTTAAACCTTAATAACTTAAATCTAACTTCTAACACCATCTAATCATCTAACATTCAAATGATTATGTCACAAGAGATTGTTTTTACCACACTGCCACACCGCAGAACAGAGATAGAGGGAAAACCCTTTCTTCAGCTTTCGGTGTTTGCTACCATTAAACTTACCACCCCAAAAGACACCACCCTAAGTGAGTTTGAGGATATTCTGGCCTTCCCTGATAAAATCCTGGGAGGCAATTTCCAGTTTAAACTTCAGAATGGCACCTTGCTGGATGCAGAACTGATGAAGGATAAAATCGATCCGGAGCTCTTTGGCCACATCTTTCATAAGGATATTAAAGTGGACGATTTTAAAGACGAAGATTACACCCAAAAGCAATTTTATTCCTTTCCGGTTAAGCACATAAGTGATTTTCTTTTAAAAAACTATAAAGAGGTTGCCATCGCCAATCCAAAAGAGTTATTGGGACCCGAGATTTTTGTGGATGAGAATCGTTTCGCCCCTATCACCCGGATGAAATTAGACGTTCAAAATATTGAGAAGGCCATCTCGCCCAACATTCAATATCCAATACAGGCCTCGCAACTCTTTTTTAAAAATGACAACGACGATCGGGCTTTTAAAGCCGACCTGCAAAAGAACAAGTTCATCCCTTTTACCGCACAGATGCAGCCCAGGGAAGATTTTGTGCAGCTCAGGCAGTTTCATAAGCTGGATAAAAAATTGGTAAAACGCGATATGCCGGTGAAAATGGAGAGGCCGCGATTTGAATTTCACGACATACTGTCGGTGATAAACAGTTACCCGGAGGTAATGCGTAAATTGGGTCTGGTTCTCGATTTCCTGATTCCCTACACCACAAATATTCCCAATTCAGGCAGCCTGTCATTGGTCATTAATGCTCTTGAATTTGATGAAGAGGGAACCATCATCTCCACTCCCTCCACCGCTTATCAACTCACATCTACAGGCTTCTACACCGGTGACAAGGCTGGCACCATCTTTAAGCAGGGCTTTGTGAAGATCAATACCGACGCTTTTTCGGTAGTTCAGATTGATGCCGACGGCACGGCTTTAAAAGCCTATAATATGGCCGAAACAAAAGTTCAGCAACTGGCTCAGTTTTATGAGCAAAAAGCTCTTTTTATAAAAAGCAACATACTGACACCGAATGATTCAGTTGAAGCAAAGCCCCCGGAAGCGGAAGGATTGCCCTATTCACGCTCTGCTGGTATCGCCATCACCAAAAACGGGATGGCCGAATATCTTGTAAAACGCATCAACGGAAATATGCTTATCAAACAGGGGTTTGTAGCCGCGCCCGTCCAGAAAGTAGAGATGAAGTTCTCTGCTTTTAAACCAAGCTCCGCCAACATTCAGCCTGTTAAAAGAGCCAATCTGTCACTGAAAATAAAGACACCCGAAACCATTTTGTATTCGGATGATGTGACGCAGGGTTACCGCATGGATATTGCTTACGAAGAGGAGCCCGATAAATGGTATTCTCTTCATAAAAGGCAGGATGCCTATACCTGGTTCAACGAAAGTAACAACCCTTCCACCATTGACGGCATTGAGCCGGATGAGGGTTTTATTCAATTAGGGATTGCCGAAGATCCCGATGACCCGGAGGATGTATTCGTATCGGAAACACTGGCCCGCTGGGAAGGCTGGAGCCTTTCGGTTCAAAAGCCCGGTTTTGCTATTAATGAGTCGGACGACTATGAATTGAAGTCCGGTGAAACGGAAAAACGCGAATTTGTAAATAAAAGTAAACAGCAGGAGGCTAAAAAGTACCAGTTCGACCCCGACCTGGAGTTTAAGCTCAACGCGCAATCGAAGATTATCTCGGGAACTCTGCCTAAACTCAGGTTTGGGCGAAACTACCGGGTGCGCGTGCGAAGCGTCGATCTGGCCGGTAACAGCCTGCCTCTGGAGCACCTAAGCGAATCGCCCCTTGAAACCCTGCGCGAAAATATCCGCTACATGCGTTACGAGCCGCTGGCCAGTCCCATTGTGCTTGCAGGCAATAAGTTAAAAGATGGCGAATTTCTGGAACGGCTGGTGATTCGCAGCAATTTCGACCAAACATCCGCAGAATACGAGAACAACCATCCGTTGGCCGGCAACACGTTCGACCCCTTTTCACAACGCTACCTGCTTCCTCCCAAGAACAGCCAGCTCATGGCCGAAGCCCATGGCAAGCTCGAAGAGGCTTTTACAAGCGGTGCAGCAGCCAGAGAGATATACGATATCATTACCAGTCACGAAGGGCTTTATCAGCAGGATGAAAAGAACAAGGAGAAGATATATCAGCCCTCCGAAGTGGAGGTTATCTATCTGCCCGATCCCATGGCAGCCGGCGTCTCACTCTTCGTGGCCGAGGGTTATCAATCTACCCACACCCAGGAATTTGAACCAGCCATGTTCAGCTTTTTCAGCAAAGATGAGATCAAGCCCAACAATACCAACAGCATAAATATACCCAACGACTGGTACAAGGCAGGTGCCATCCGCATCAGGCTCGAAGAGGGCGAACAAAAGGTTAAATGGGACGGTGCCAACCACATCTTCACGGTGTTTCTTCCCAAAGGCCAACGCACGCGTATCAAGTTCAGCACCTTTTGGCGCGAAGAGGACATGAAGCAACTCTCGGCCACCTGGGCAATGGTGAAAAGCGAAAATCCCGGTAACCTGAATGAACTGCAACGTCTGGCCTTTTCGGGTCAGCACTGGATGGTGAGTCCGTCCCGTGAATTTGAACTGGTACATGCCCTGCAGCAACCACTCGATGCCCCTGTTATTAAAGATTTGATCCCCGATCGCGATTACAACACCACTTTTGCCCTTATCAACACCCGCTTCGATATTCATGGACAAAGCACCGAAAAGGTACAATTCCAGGCCAAATGGAGCGAACCGTTAGACGATGGCATATCTGTGGAGATCAAGGAGAAACAGGGTCGGAACCAAATACCTGAAATTAACCTGAACTACAACGACGATGTGCTTACCAAAGGCACTATTCCCGAACCTAAAGAGATAAAAACACCGGTCATCGAAAATCTTCAGGTTAAACCCATATACAAGATTAAACCCCTTACGACGGTGCAGTTTCAAGCCAATCCGCAACCCGGGGCAACAAGAATGAACATCCTGTATCAAAATCAAAATATTGAGTTTAAACGCATAGAGAAGTTAAAAATATCTCCCCAAAAGAATCTGGCCCAGCGAGTGAAATACGACATTGCCATGACTCAGTTTAATCTTCTTGATCAGTTAAACCTAAGGATTAAACCTCTGGAGCACCATTTTGGCGACACCAAACACCGATGGGTGGATTATAAGCTGGTGGGCACCTCCCGTTACAGCGACTATTTCAGCAGCCTCCTGAAGGCCGATCCATCTCTGCCGGTAACCCGCGAAAGTGAGTGGAAAGAGCGGGTGAATATTTTAAGTTCCGCAAGACCCAAGGCACCTGAAATAGAGTACATCATCCCCACCTTTGAATGGCGAAAGTCCCAAAATGATACCATTGTTCGCCATCAACGCATGGGCGGAGGTCTGCGTATTTACCTGAAGCGCCCCTGGTACTCCACCGGCGATGATGAAATGCTGGCCGTGATACTGCCCCAACACAAACAAAGCGTAATTCCAATGAGGTTTGCCTCAGTCGGATATACAAACTTTTACACCCATTGGGGAATCGATCCCATTCTCTATGGCCAGAGACCTGCCAATGTCTCCCCGGGTATAAACGAGTTCAGACTGAATCCCGTGATTGACAGTGGTCTTCAATACCCCGAACAGCCGGGAATCCTGGCCAGGGCGGTGGCCTATCCCGTGCATTTCGACACGGAGCGCCAGCTGTGGTTCTGCGATTTGGCCATTGAACCGGGTCAGATGTACTTCCCGTTTGTGAAGCTATTTTTAGCCAGATACCAGCCTCACTCGGTACGCGAGGAAAACAGCGATGTATGCCTCTCTCCCATCGTTGCCACAAAGATGACGCAGTTAATGCCCGAGCGGAAAGCCACGCTCACCTTTAAGAAAGACGATCAAAACTCCCGTTTCACACTTTCCGTGGAAGGGAATATCTATAATCCGGGAGATGCGATTTATGGCAATTTCAACTTCCTGAAAATATCATTTTTAGACAGCCGCGTTGCACAACCTATCTATGGCCTCATTGACGACGGCAGCAACCAGAAGAAACTGCTGGAGGAGAGTCTCGTCATCCCCATTAGTCGCGATAAGCTGTTGACAGCCGTGACATTCAAAGTGGAACACGAATTTAAGCTGCCCCGCGACTATAAAACCGCCCCCTTCCAGGTAGTGATCGAAGAGTACGAACGGGGCCCCTCCAACATCCCAAACTTGCCCCCCGAATATGCCAACCGGCTGGAGCAGTCGGAGCAAACCGACCGGCTGATCTTTGCCGATGTGATTAAGATAAATGAGGTGTAGGATTAAACCTGGGTATCGGTGCCAATTATAAGCTGTCAGACAAACTAAATCTGGCACCGGAAATCAGATTAACAGCTACGGATAATTCGTACTTGCGTATCGGGGCCAGTGTGCAGTATATGTTTTAATGGAGCCGAATTAGCTACTCAATGACCATTTAACAAAAAACCCTTCCAGGCAAATGATCTTCGAAAAGGGAGAGATTAGGATTGATTGTGTCCATGCAGAAAGCAGGAAAAAAATGGAGGAATAAACGGCAAGATTTTCCTGCCAGGTCATGTAAGCAATGATTTTTTCCCGAAAAACAGAAATTATTGCTACTTTTGAAGTTGTTTTAATTTAATTCCGGACACTATGAAAAACTTAAGAAGTACCCTGTTTGGGCTAATTTTGATAATGATTGCGGGTGTTACTGCACATGCACAATCCTCCGGCGATGGCTCAGAGGTGATTGGCAGATGGGATATTACCATTGTAATTGAAGGCGACGACCTGGCGGACCTTGGCTTGTTCAGACATGGATTAATGGATACTTCGGGGTTTCCCGCATGGCTCGAAATTAAGCGTTCCGGGTTTTCTACCCTGGTGGGCTCTTATGTAGGATACGAAGGAAGTGCCCGCCCCATTTCAGAAATTAACTATTCACCCGAAGAAGGGAAGTATAATTTTACCATTCCGCCGCAATGGATGGATATTGAAGACATATACTTTGAATTTTCGCTTAAAGATGATAAGCTGAGCGGCTTTCAAATGCTCGACGGCCACAAACTCATCTGGAGCGGCGTACGTGCACCCTCACTTACCCGTGAAAAGCCGGCGGTATGGGGCACTCCCAAAAACCTGCTGGATAACAATCTTTCGAGATGGATTATCCCCGAAAATAATAAGTTTCGGATGATCAACGGTGTCTTAACAAATGAAGAGGCCGGAGGAAATCTGGTGACCCAGGAGAAATTCGAAGATTTTAAACTCAGTGTAGAGTTCAGGTACCCCAAAGAAAGCAACAGCGGAATCTACCTCCGGGGCCGCTACGAGGTACAAATTGAGGACAGTGAGCCCAATAAAACCAGCAAAATAAGTATTGGCGGTATTTACGGCTTTATTGAACCCTCGGTATATGCAGCCAAAAAGGCAGGAGAATGGCAAACCTACGAAATAACACTGGTGGGCCGGCATGTAACAGTGGTACACAATGGCATTGAAACCATTTACAACCGTCCTATCCCGGGAATAACCGGCGGTTCGCTAAGCAGCAATGAAGGTGAACCCGGACCAATTATGATCCAGGGCGACCATGGGCCGGTTGAATTCCGTAAGTTTGTAATTACCCCGGCCGCAAATTAATTTTTCCTCCTCATAAGGTCAGACTGGTCAGGGTATTGTATCCCGACCCGTTTGACCTTTTTTCCTTTAATAGGGCCTGTTATTTCCAGGCAATTCTACATCCAATTGCCCTTGTAAACGGCACTTTAACAGGCTTATCAGATATCAAAGCTTATACTGCCTCAGCCACATATCTGCTTTTTACCTGCCACGCATCCTGATAATTATCGTCAATCGTGCCGACCTATTTTACCAATACTACGGTCTCGCCCTTTATAGATTAGGGTAGCAATAGTGCGCGACGATGACGGAAACTTTAGAGGCGTGCTGGAAATGATGCAGGATGTTACCCACATCCGCAGTTTAACCGGCAGCCAAAGGCTCATCTCCTGGGAAACAGACAACAACCCTTAGCCTTTTGCTGCAAAATGGCATACGCTTTCCATCACTTCTCCAATCTTTTTAACGGTAGCATCATCGGTTAATTGATGGCGATCCTTTAGCCATGCAGTGGTATTGTGAGCTACGAGTATCTTTCCTTCGTCATCCCTCCATACCAGGGCTTTTACCGGCAAATCAATGGCTGCGGTTTGTTTATCCTGCATCAACAGAGTCCCTACAAGCGGATTTCCAAAAAGAACGACCTGGGTGGGACGAAGCTCGAGCCCCTCATCCCGGGCTTGTTTTGAATGGTCGATGCGTGCAAACACATGCCATCCGGCTTCCTCGATTTTATGAATCAGCCGGTTAACGGTCTCTTCAACAGGAAAATCACTTTGAAATATTTTTAGACCTTTCATCCGAATATAATTTGGTTTTTAAGTCTCTGTAGTATCGGGATTCGTTCCGTAATATAGATTAAAATAGTAAGTTATTTGGATTCTATCGTGTTAAGGTTCAACAAACCAATCCGCTCCAACACATGCTGCACCATCCTGTCACATTTCGTATTTCCAAATTCGAAGAAGGAAGCATCATGAGTCATTTTGAACAACTCTTCTTTTAATAACTTTTTGGCTCTGTACAACCTCACCTTTACATTTACTTCGGTTAATTGCAGGCAACTGGCAATTTCAGGATTGGACATTCCCTCTGTTTGATGAAGAATAAACACAGACCGGTACTTTTCAGGCAGTAGGTCAACCGCTTGTTCTACCAGGTGGGTGGTCTCGGTTTTTATCACCTGTTTTTCCGGATCTATCTGGTTGTTATCAGTCAATTGTGAAATCACATCAACCTGCCCGGTTTGTCCCGAAACTTCGAGCTCGTGGATAAAATGGTGTTTATTCTTTCTAATATGCAGCAGAGCTTCATTTATGGCAATGCGTGTCAACCAGGTGGAAACAGAGGATTGATTCCTGAATTGTGGCAAATTGATATAGGCCTTCACGTAGGCCTCTTGCATAATATCCTGAACGTCATCTTCCGACGGGATATAACTTCTGATTACTCTGAAAAGACGCTGATTATAACGTCTTACAATTATCCCGAACAACTCCGTTTCGCCGGAGACCACCTGCTGCACTATCTGCTCATCAGTCAACTCTGTAAGGGTTAAAGGGTTTGGATGGTTCGCATTTGTCATGGTAATCACTTTAAAAGATAAAGTTAGGAAATTTTGTAACCAATGTAAACCCAAAGCATCTAAACCACATAACTTAAAAATAAAAAAAGATGGAAACTTCAAAGCTGAGTTTAGAATTAGACCGGATCCATTCGATCCTGAAATACATGTTTGTAGTGATCCCCATAGTTGCGGGAGCCGATAAGTTTTTCAACATTTTGGTACAGTGGGACAGCTACCTGGCACCCTTTACCCTAAAGCTGTTACCCTTTAGCGGGAGCACTTTTATGATGATCGCGGGGGTGGTTGAAATTATTGCCGGGTTTATCGTTTTGTTTAGAACTGAAATAGGAGCTTACATCGTTTCGGTGTGGTTATTTATGATTGCTCTCAGCCTGTTGTTGACGTGGCATCACCCCGACGTGGGGGTAAGAGATGCTGCCATGGCAATCTCTGCCTTTATCCTGGCAAGATTAAGTGCCGTTTACAAAAATGCTAATCCTGCCACCAATGATGTAGCTGAATCACCGAAGGGAAATTAAGTCGGGGATACCAAAGAAAAGATTGGATAACGCGGCAGATTTGTCAGCAGTTTTGTTTCTTCAAGCATGCTGGCAATACTCCGCGCTATCGCATTTTTTGGTAATTTTCATCAAAAGATTCTATGCTAAATAAACAAACTGCCAATCACATATGTTAAAAGAGGACACAGACATCCTTCAATACACTACCCTTTAAAACTGATAGGAGATGAAGCTGAAGCTTACAAAACTCTTTTTAAGACTGGCCCTTTCAATAGCTTTTTTGTCTGCTGTAGCCGACAGGCTTGGGCTTTGGCCGCCTGATGTTTCCGCCTGGGGGAACTGGCCGGCATTCCTGGCTTATACACAACAGATAAATCCCTGGGCTCCTGAAGGTTTAATCCCTACCCTTGGTTTTTTGGCAACAACAGCCGAACTGGTTTTTGGAATCTGTTTGTTAGTTGGCTTTAAAACGAGATTGTTTGCCAGGTTAAGCGGATACCTTTTACTGATATTTGGATTGGCGATGGCATTCTCGATTGGATTAAAAAAGGTATTCGATTTTTCAGTATTCAGTGCATCGGCTGCAGCTTTTGCCTTAAGCACTCTTAAGGAAAAGTTTCTGGAGGTGGATAGTCTGTTCTTTAAGAATAATTGATTTTAGAAGCAGATGTTAGATGAGGGCTGATTTCAGGAAAACAGATGTTAACTTTAAAAAATGAACCAATGAAAATTGCAATTAATGGAATGGGGCGCATAGGAAGAGCTGCCCTGAAAATAATTTTTGATACGCCCTGGCTGGAATTAGTCGCTGTTAACGACATTATTTCCATCGAAAACCTGGTGTATCTGCTAAAATACGATTCAGTTTATGGTCCTTACGAAAGAGACGTTGAGCATAACGGCGATCAACTAATAGTGGATGGTATCTCTATCAGATACTCCATGATTAAAGATCCGGAAGAATTGCCGTGGAAAGAAAACCAGGTTGACGTTGTTATTGAAAGCACCGGACTGTTTACCACCGAAGAGGATGCCAAAAAGCACATCGTGGCCGGTGCCAAAACGGTAGTAATATCGGCACCTTCCAAAAGTAAGGATATGCCCACCGTAGTACATGGGGTAAATACCAGGGAGGGTGAGATTTCTATTTTCTCCTGCGCCAGTTGCACCACTAACAATATTAGCCCGGTAGTAGAAATCCTGGACCGCAGAATAGGTATCAAAAAAGCCATCATGACTACAATACATGCTTATACTGCTTCACAAAGCATAGTGGACGGGCCCTCCAAAAAGAATTTCAGAATAGGTCGTGCAGGAGCAGCAAATTTAATTCCCACAACCACAGGAGCTGCCATTGCTACTACCAAAGCTTTACCGCAGTTTGTAGGTAAATTTGATGGCGTTGCCATTCGCACCCCGGTTCCCGTAGGCTCTATTTCAGACCTTACCTTTATTACCAAAAAACCTGTGACGGTGGAAGCAGTCAATGCTATTTTTGAAGAGGAAGCACAAACCGACCGCTATATCAAAGTATTAGCGGTAACCACCGACCCCATAGTCTCTTCGGATATCATAAAGAGTCCGTTTGCCTCGATAGTGGACCTTAACATGACCCGGGTTGTGGATGGCGATCTGCTCAAGGTAATGACCTGGTATGATAATGAATGGGGCTTCACCAACCAGATGATACGCGAAATCCTTGAAATGGAGGGAGAATAAACTTGCAGGCTCTTCGGCGGGCGGAGATTGTGAACAACTGAATAGGTGTAAGTAGAAAAGAAGATTCAAGTAAACCATAAAATGATAAAATGCGAAACTTATGAAACAACTGGTAAAAATAAAGTCAATCCGTCATGCAACACATGATGTACTACAAATCGTAACCGAAAAACCCGGGCAGATGGAGTTTCACTCCGGACAGGCTACAGAAATTTTTATAAATAAACCTGGCTGGGAAAACGAGGGCAGGCCCTTTACTTTTACCTGTCTTCCCGGAGATGATCATCTGGAATTTATGATCAAGACTTACCCTGTACGCAGGGGAGTTACCAATGAGTTGCTCAGTTTAAAAGCCGGAGACAAGCTCATTCTAAACGATGTATTCGGAGCAATCGCCTACAAAGGTGAAGGAACATTTATTGCAGGCGGGGCAGGCATTACCCCTTTTATCTCCATCTTCAGAAACTTAAAAGCACAGAACAAAACAGGCAATAATAGATTAATCTTTGCCAATAAAACAAAGGCCGATATCATACTTCAACAGGAATTTCATGAGATGTTGGGCAAAAACTTTATCAACATCCTATCCAGCGAAAAAACGAAGGAATATGCATATGGCCAGATTACGAAAGATTTTATAGAAAAGAGTGGGGCTTCCTTAGGTGCCTGGTTTTATTTGTGTGGCCCCCCGCCCATGATGGATGCTATAGAAAAACAACTAATTGATTTACAGGTTCCTGGAAACATGATTGTTAAAGAAAAATTTTAAGCTCCTGTTTTTAAATATTATCAACAAACAGTTTAATTTAAATTTAGTATCATGAAAAATCGCAATGTTATTATTTCGATACTTTTTGCCTTTTTGGCAGTGGGTATAATCAACGGGCAGGTTCAAAAGGCTTACGTGGCCAAAATCAAGGGAGTGAACCCGGAACTTACAAAAAGTGAAATATCCGGACAGGCCATCTTCATCGTAGCCGATGGTCAGCTCAGTATTAGTATGGTGATTAAAGGACTTCCGCCAAGTATGATGCATCTGCAGCATTTTCACGGGTTCGTTGGCGGTCAAAAAGCTACCTGTCCTCCTCCCGAAGCAGATACCAATAGCGATGGAGTTATCGATCTTGTTGAAACAGAACCTTATGCCGGCACAACATTGGTACCCTTTAACGGTGCTCCCATAGAATTGCAAATAAAGAGCGACAGTTATCCGGTTACCGATGCCAACGGACTGGTTACCTACCAGATAAACATTCCGCTGGATAAGCTGAAGGCAGCCGTTAAAAAACAGTACGGAATTGACGATCTTTCACTGGAAAACCGCGTGATATTTATTCACGGCATCCCGGAAGGAACTCCCCTTCCGGAGACTGTGGAGTCGCTGCCGGGAGTGCCTGCTTCTATTACGGTTCCGATTGCATGTGGGGTGATCAAAGCACTGTAGAACGCGTAAATTATGAATGGCCTTTTTCATTGACATTTGATATTCTAGATGGCAATGGCGATTATACCGTGAGTGGTTTCGACGAAGAGGATGCTATGACCACCATTGAAGGTTACTACATTGAAGCAGGGAGATTCCTATTTTCAAATTAACCGGCCACAGGGGCACCACCCCTCCTTGCTCAGCATCATTGTACCAACAAGATGCCTCACTTCGTGCTATTGACAGAGATTGCTTCGGGCAGGCCCTCGTAATAACAGCCACGCCAGGGGCTAGGGGAGGGGAAATAAGGACGGCACAGCCGTCCTTATTTTCCCTTTCCCTGCCTTAGCGCCGAACCGTCATTGCGAGGGCTCCCGCCCGAAGCAATCACAGTTTGTGCTAAACCGAGACCCGAAGCAATCATCTTCAGAGCAAGGTCTTCCGGCCCGCCTACCCTGCCTATCGGCAGGCAGGCAGGGTAGGCGGGCCGGAAGACCCCGCTTGGACCAAACGGCCATTTATTTTGTGTATCTTGTCGCGGCAAAGAACAAAACACTTATACGCAATTGCGGTAATAAAAGATGAAAAGACTTTTGAGTTATATATTACCCCAAACAAAAAAAATAAATACCGACTATAATGGAGTGTTGAATTTGACATTTGTCAATGGCCGAAAAACACTGGATAGTAAAAATGCCAATTACTCCTTCGGATCTTTACAGCGAATATTGGAAATAGGGATATCAAAAGTTGAACTGAAAAATGTTAATTCTGTTTTGTTGCTGGGGCTTGGTGGAGGAAGTGTTATTCATTCCTTAAAAAAGAAGTTTGGCTTTAACGGAAAAATATTTGCAGTTGAATTGGACCAAAAGGTTATTGATATTGCTCAGGAGGAATTTTTCATTTCAAGCTCGGATAAATTGATTATTATAAAGGATGATGCATTTGATTTTGTGGAAAAATGCGATAGCCAGTATGATCTAACAATTGTTGATTTATTTATCGATAATCAGGTTCCTGAACAATTCTATACCAAAGAGTTTTGCGATAATTTATCGAATATCATCGCAGTAAAAGGCTCACTTATATTCAATTTAGGAATTGACCAAATAAACAAAGACAAAAGGAATACTGTTATAAATTATTTTCATAATAAAGACGGGTACAGCGCTTTCCAATATGAAAAAATATTAGGAACAAATACCCTTTTAATAGCAAATAAAACTACATCAATCTAAATTGGGAAACATCACTCTACTTCTCAATATTGGGCAGCTCAATTCCGTAACCTTTTTTCTTGTCTTCCTGCTTTAACAGAAACGCAAACACAAGCGATAAAACGCCTAACAAAACAAAGATAAGGATGTCGGCCTGATAGTTATACCTCACGTTTAGCTTGTTGGCTTCAATTATTTTATAGGTTTCACCGGCAATCACTTTCTCGAATTTCTGCATATTGGAGCCGGCCTCCTCCACCAGTTGAATATTTTCGCCTGCTTCTAAATTTTTATTGACGATGGCCGTTTTCAGCGCGTCAAAATCAATATTATCCTGTGCTGCTTCCGCATACCTGGAGGTTTGAACAATGGAGTCAATAATGGCATTGGTGGTGGCTTCCACAGCACGTTTCTTCCGCTCCTGTTCGATTGAGATATCATTTTTAGCCATCAGTGCCGAATAACTCTGTTCCACCGATGATTTGATAAACGCTTTGTTGCCCGCCACAGTGGGATTGGTGGCATCAAGAACAAATCCCAACAGCAACGGAATCAGCATTAAACCAATGTTTTGAATCCAGAAAATAACCGAATAGGCGGTCCCAAGCCGCTTTTCGGGGATGATTTTTGGCACCGCAGGCCACATGGCCGATGGCACCAGAGAAAAAGCAACACCCAGCACCACCACCATGACTGAGGCAAAAAGCCAATTATCTAAAAATGGAACAGCCAGAAACCCATGAACTACGATGAGTAGAACCGCCCCAATAATCATGATGGTGGCGCCTTTCCCCTTTTTATCGTAAATACCTCCAAACAAAGGGGTTAAAAAGATGGTGCCAAAGGGTAACAGCCCCGGAATGAGACCCGCAAACCGGGGCGACACCTGATATTTATTAATCATGATGTCGGTGGCATAATACAAGAAGGGGAATACGGCGCTGTAAAACAAAACACACAAAATAGCAATATACCAAAAGCCCCGGTTGTTTATGATGCTCAAAATATCTTTAATCCGGAATGGCTCCTCCTCCTCCATCTCAATCTTCTTTTCGGATGCTTCGAGCTTTAAGTCGAGCACTATGTACAAAACAAAGGCGATAACCCCGATAAACAATAAAACCAAGGCCCAGAGAATTGGAGAGGTGTAATTATACCGGAGAGCCAAAGGCAGCGAAATAGCAAGCGCCAGGGCTGTTCCCATGCGGGCTATTGACATTTGAAGGCCCATAGCCAGCGCCAGCTCTTTTCCCTTGAACCATCTCACTATCGCCTTCGTGAGCGTGATTCCCGAGGCTTCGGTGCCCACGCCAAAAACGGCAAACCCGATGGACGAATAAAACACCTGACTCTTTATCTCACCCATCAACGGAATTTTCACCACTGCCCCTTCCGGAAAAACAGTGACAATGGCCCAGTAGTTCAACGCGGTACCCAGCAACATCATCAGAGCTGAACCCAGTCCCGTGATGCGTATGCCCAGTTTATCAAGTATTATACCACTGAATATCAGCATAAAGAGATAAACATTAAAAATGGCATAAGAAGCGGTGTAAGTCCCAAAATCGGAGCTGGTCCAACCCAGTGCGCTTTCTAACATGGGTTTTACGGGCGATAATGCATAATTAAAATAGTAGGCGCCAAAAGCCGAAAGGGAGACCAATACCATAGCTGTCCAGCGCGCTTTTGCCGATTCCCGCAGGGACTTTTTTATAAGTTCAGTCATAATGAATGTGTGATAAATTTAATTTAATATACTTTTGTAACAAGGTTTTGGGGCCTACTCAACGAATCTGTCTCGATCTCAAAATCTATGACGCCTAAAACAAGCTCCTCTACAGTAATTACATCCACTCTCCATTTTCCGTCCATCATATTATCTTTATAGGAGTATCCGCGATAACCCTCATCGCGTCCGCCGGTAATATCAAAACTGATGTTTTCTATAACCTCCCACCGGTTGGTAAAAGGACTGAACCATTTCCATCTGTGAGAAATAGATTTCTTTAAATCAGTAGGCGCAAATATAGACGAAAATATGTAAACAGGTTCACCGGGTTTATGGGCATACTTAATTCTGTGTTTGCGCCAAAATATATACCATTCATCCGTTTCGTAGGTAACCCGGTAGTGGCCGTTTTCTTTTCCGATGCTGTGTGCTGCCATTCCCGTTTCCAGAGCCAGCGGAACCGGAGGGATTAAATTGAAATAATAGGAAAGGTTAATCACAATATATATTCCAAACACAATCGCCAGCATTTTGTGTATTCGTATCTCAGCTCTTGTAGCAGGACTTACAATGTAAATATAAAAGATTAATATAAGAGTGGTTGTCAGACTAATAGCACCTGAAAGGATAAAAACAGATGTATTCATTTCTTTAATGAGTACCGGCAAAAAGAAAGAGAAGAAGATAAAGTTTACAAAAAAGTAAGCACCAAACTGCAGGTACTTGTTCGATAGACGCTTCTTCAACAACTCATTTGCAAAAAGCAAAAACACCAGAATAATAAAGAATGATATGGTTTTAGATAAAGAAACGCTTTTCGAAAAATAGATGACAAATGCGCTTGAGAGTCCGCCAATAAAAAATTGAATCGCCAGCGGAAGATACTCCTCAAAGCGCTCAATAAAAGAACCTTTCCATTTCCCATCGTCCGCCAGGTTATAGAGATAGAGGCAAATAGTTAATGATGTTAAGTAGGTACATAACACTGTTATATCATACAAACGATCGATGCGCCCAAGTGTAAGAGAATCCCAGATAAATCCGCCAATAAAAAAGAGAACAAGCGCAGCTTTCTGATGTTTTCTGATGAATGCCCGGAACCAACTGGTTTCTATTCGCATAAAGGAGGCTTAAACTGCTTTTTTCTTTTTAATCCCAAACTGAGGGTCAATTTTCAGGAATCGCAGCACAAAAAATCCTGGAAGAGTACATATCATCACCCAGATAAAGAACCGATCGTAGCCCACAATCTCCTGTATCCAACCCGAGATCATTCCCGGCACCATCATACCCAGCGCCATAAAGCCGGTACACAGGGCAAAGTGTGCAGTTTTGTGTTTTCCTTCGGCAAAATAGATCATATAAAGCATGTAAGCCGTAAAACCAAAGCCATAGCCAAACTGTTCCACCGCCACCGACCCGGAGATGAGCCACATGCTTTGCGGAGTATAGTAGGAAAGATATACATAAACCAGATTGGGCAAATTTATGGCAAAGGTCATGGGCCACAGCCAGTATTTCAGGCCGTGCCGGGAGGCCACCAACCCACCCAGAATGCCGCCCAGAGTGAGGGCCAGTATCCCGATGGTGCCGTAAATGAGGCCCACGTCGCCCGTGGTAAGGCCCAGTCCGCCCACCTCCCGGGCATCTAACATAAAGGGCGAAGCCAGCTTCACCAACTGCGCCTCCCCCAGTCTGAAAAGCAGAAAAAAGGCCAGCGCGGGCCCCAGGTTATCCTTTTGGAAAAAGGTTTTAAAGGTGATAAAGAATTCACTGAACAGGTTTTCACCATCTCCCTGAACCACAGCTTTATCGGATGCAGGGCGTGGTAATATGAAACGGTGATAAAGAAAAAACAGAAAAAACATGGCCACCAAAGCACTAAATGTAATGCTCCAGGCCAGCGGGATATTGCCCGACCTGCCCTCGAACCAGGCCACCGAAGTAGTTTCAAGTTCGGGATCGACCTGTACAGCCAGCCAGGCAGTTTGATTCCAGTTTTGAGGGGTAAACACAATGCGCTCGCCGGCTACCAGCTTAAAACTCTCATCGCCGCGCTTTAAACCTGTGTTAAGCACCACCTCTTCATCGGGCTTGGGAGATTGGTTCAAACGAACTCCTATCAATGCCACATTCCCGGGGTGCGAAACCAGCCCGCCGGCAGCCTCCTCCCGGCCAAAAAGCTCCTTTAGCTTATTCCCAAAGGGAGCTGATATATTTTGAGTAAACCATGAACTCTTCTTTGCCAACGTGGGCACTTCGGGCAATACAAAGCCATTGGCCAAATTTTGGGTCTCCACCCATTGCTTGGTGCTGTCGATCAATGCACGGGATGCTTTACGGGTAGCCACCCTTACCTCCTGCGAAGTCACCACAAAGGCCATCTTTTCCGCCTTAGTTGTATCTTCAAAAGCAGGCTTAGAGAGGGATATCTCCTGATTAGGTGAGGCCACCACCGAAAACTTTATGGGTTCGAGCCCAGTGTAGGATTCAAAAAATCCGGCTAAAATAATCAACAAACCCTGCCCCGTGATCATGGCGAAGCGGTAAAAGGTGCTTCTGATGCCGATAAAATAGGACTGTTCACCCTCCTCCAGGGCCAGCATATAAAAACCGTCGGCAGCAATGTCGTGGGTGGCCGAACTAAACGCCAGCAACCAGAAAAAGGCCAGTGTATATTGAAAAAAGTTGGGCACCGGAATGGTAAAAGCCACTCCTGCCAACCCCGCACCTATCAACAACTGCATAATCACAATCCACCAACGTTTGGTTTTCAGAATATCCACTACCGGACTCCACAGCGGTTTAATAACCCAGGGCAGATAGAGCCAACTGGTGTAAAGCGCAATGTCTCCATTCGAAATGCCCATGCGCTTGTACATAATCACCGAAACGGTCATAACAATAACATAGGGAATCCCTTCGGCAAAATAAAGAGTGGGCACCCATGCCCAGGGAGATCTGGTGTTTGGTCGCATAGAATTCAATTTTGTGATAGCTCAAAGATAGAAATTATTTATAGGCGAAAAGGTAATTGTTAATAAGATGTACGACAAAATTCATCTTCCCGGGATGCAAAACGGGTCTGCTGCGTGGAACTCAGCAGTTTTACGGGCTGAATTAGCTCGTTTCAGGGTCACAGCTTGTTTTCACGCCACCGGGCCGAAAAAACCTACTGGTAGCAGTATAATTATTGCTGATTTCCTCTTAATTCACAATGACGGTATGCCAAACTGTGATGTTTCGCCATGAAAGGAGGCCCACCTTTTTTCAGCATCCATTTAAGGCCGAATTCAGAAAATTAGTGGTAGATTTAACAACCAATCGAAATGCTATGTCAATCAACTTAAAAGATACCCTGGTCATTGGAATTTCCTCTCGGGCACTGTTCGATTTGGAAAAGGAAAATGAGATTTTCGAAAAGGAGGGGTTACGGGCCTACCAAAAGTATCAGGTTGAAAATGAAGATCAAACCCTAAAAAAAGGGACTGCATTTTATCTTATAGAGTCCCTGTTAAAGCTGAATGAATCCAGAAAAGAGGGGAAATTAATTGAAGTGGTGGTGATGTCGAGAAATTCGCCCGACACGGGATTAAGAATTTTAAACTCCATAAAACATTATGGGTTGCCCATATCCAGATCTGCCTTTACCTCAAGCGTTTCACTGGCCAAATATATAGATTCATTTGATATGGATCTGTTTCTTTCAAAATCCGAATCGGACATACAGGAGGTCATTGATTCAGGCAAGTGTGCTGCAGCACTTATATACGCCTCACCTGAAAATTATAAACCGGACGATAAGACACTGAGAATTGCTTTTGATGCCGACGCCGTTATATTTTCCGATGAATCGGAGCAGATTTATAAAGAAAAGGGGTTGGAAATATTTCATGAAATGGAACTTAAGAATGAAAATATACCCCTGAAAGAGGGACCATTTGGAAAATTTATTAAGCTGCTTTCAAAAATTCAGCGGGATATTGATAAAGACCGCATGCGCATTGCCATTGTAACAGCAAGAGATTATCCTGCCAATGTAAGGGTTATCAAAACCCTTCGCAGCTGGGGCGTTTATGTAGATGAAGCATTCTTTTTAGGCGGCGTGGCAAAAGACAAAATCTTAAAAGCCTTTAATGCCCATATTTTCTTCGATGACCAGGATGTGCATGCTTCGCCTGCTTCCAAACTTGTACCTTCCAGCAGAGTTCCATCTAAAAAAAGTTCTCCACCGGCTGACCCTGAAAAGGTTTGAAACCCCGCCGGGATTTATCAAAATAATAATTGTCATTTTGAACATTTAAAATAAAATTTTATTTGACTTCTTGAAATAGATATCGTAACTTGAATGGGATTTTAAACCATTACAAATTGATACGATTATGAAAATTGCAGGGATTGTATTACTTATCCTGGGAGCCTTTGGGCTGATTATCTTTGGTATTCAAGCCTTTAACGATTCAGAAAGCTTTTCTATATTAGGCCTTGATGTAGCTGTGAGTAAGGCCAACTGGACCCCCGTTATTACCAGTGGAGTGGTATTTATAATTGGTCTGGTACTTTTGGCCACAGGCAAAAAGCACTAATACCAACATTTAAATATCACCTGTGTGTTCCGGCCCGGAGTATTTCACAAAAATGTTGATCTATTCCAAAGTGTATGTTGCACAAAATCCCACCATCTTTTCTTTTTTGCATGGATTTAATCATTGCGCAAAATCATCTTAGCATCGATTGCTAAAATGCAGGTCTTTAATTATCATTAAGGTTATTAATCATATTGCAAAAACCTTCCTTATGACAACATTACAATTTAACAACAAACTATTAAGTTTACAGAAAAAGCTCAGATATTTTGCCCTTAGTTTAACCGCCAACCAGGAGGATGCTCTTGATCTGCTTCAGGAGACCACTCTTAAAGCACTCATTCACAGAAATCAATTTGTAGAAAACACCAATTTTAAGGCCTGGATGTTTACAATTATGAAGAATACCTTTATTAATAATTACAGGCGTAACCAACGCGTGTGCAACACCTTTGAAGGTTCTATTGATGCTTACAGCAATACTTATCTGAATCACTATTCCAACGAAACTCCCGAAACGGTACAATCCCATTCAGAAATGAATGGTCTTTTGTACGAACTTAGCGACGAATTCAGAATCCCTTTCAAAATGCACTGTGACGGTTACAAATATAGAGAGATCGCCGAAGGGATGAATTTACCCTTAGGAACGGTAAAAAGCCGTATATTTTTCTCGAGGAAAAAATTGCGCCGGATGCTTGCGGATTAGAGATAGCAAGCTGCCAAACAGCGACCTTAAAAAGCCTGGCGAACTATTGTAATAATAGATCATAAAAGACTTGACTGATATTATGATTTCTTATATATTTAAACTCGAATATAAATCATAAATAACACCGCTGTTATGAGTCAGACAGAGCGATTTTTATCCGGTCTTTTAGCAGGAACAATTATTGGCGGCATTGTCGCTTTATTGTATGCACCTCAATCGGGGAAAGAGACACGTAAAAACATAAGAAGCAACTACCTAAAGGCATCAGATACCCTCTCAAAAAGAGTTGATGAAATAGAATCTATCATCGAAAGTTTGAAAAAGAAGGCTCCCGTCACCCCTCCGCCTGAAGAGGAGAACAATGAGTTTCTGCTTTGATGGGTATCGCAGAGTACCACCATTTATTTCCAGCAGGTCAGGCTTCTATAACCTTTTTGCCTCCATGGCAGGTGCTTTTATCTGCTTTGCCACGCTGTCGGCGCCGATATCTGGTCGCTATCTAATCATTGATAGCCCGAACAAGCTTTTTATTATGAAGATACTCATTCTCTGCACAGGAAACAGCTGCCGCAGCCAGATGGCGCATGGATTTTTGAAATCATTCGACAAGAATTTAGAAGTCGAATCGGCTGGTACTGAAGCCTCAGGACAACTCAACCCCAAAGCGGTGCAGGCCATGAAAGAGGCAGGCATCGACATTAGTCACCACACCTCCGACCCTGTGGACAAGTATCTCGATGATGAGTGGGATTACGTGATTACCGTTTGTGGGGGTGCCAATGAAAACTGCCCCGCATTTGCAGGAAAAGTCAAATACCGCCTGCATATGGGATTCGACGACCCCTCCCAGGCCACCGGAACCGAAGAGTTCATTTGGAGTGAATTTATACGCGTACGCGATGAGATTAAAAAGGCGTTTTACAGGTTTTACAAGGAAAGGGTGGAAAAGGTTAGGAGGTAGCACCAGCGGTGCGATATTATGGTTGTAGCTAAACCATCTTATAATCAATCAAAATGAAATACATCAATCTTCTCATCTACCCCATGGTACTGCTCTTCATGGTATCATGTGGAAATCCGACAGCTACTGTCTCCGTCATTCCAATGCCTCAGTCGGTAGAGATGAACTCAGGCACCTTCCGGTTTAACACGGAGACCGCATTCCACACCAACCTGGAGGGAGAAGCCCGCCAATTTCTGACAGACTATCTCAACGCCTCACTTACCCCGCTGAATGAGAGCACGGAACCTCTAACCAAAAATGGAGTAAATCTTCTTCTCGTCCCCGCGAAGGATAACTTCGCAACCAAAGAAAGCTACCAGCTCGAAATAAGTCCTTCGGCCATCTCCATTTCAGCAGGAGATGAAGCGGGTTTGTTTTACGGTGTTCAATCGCTGCTGCAGGTCGTTGAACAATCTAAGGATGAAGCAGTTCTCATAGCACCCGCCCTCACTATTAACGACGGCCCACGGTTTCGGTATCGTGGCATGCTCCTGGATGTCTCCCGCCATTTTTTCGATGTAGCATTTGTTAAAAAGCAGTTGGACGCCATGGCGCGTTACAAGCTGAACCGCTTTCACTGGCATCTGACCGATGGCGCGGGATGGAGAATAGAGATTAAGGCCTATCCCCTACTCACCGAAAAAGCAGCCTGGCGAACACACAGCAGCTGGAAAGAGTGGTGGAACAGCGACCGCCATTATTCCACGAAAGATAATCCCGAAGCCTATGGCGGATACTATACTCAAGAGGAGGTGAAAGATATAGTGGCTTACGCGGCTGCGCGCTCCATCACCGTGATTCCCGAAATTGAGATGCCCGGACACTCCGAAGAGGTATTGGCCGTTTACCCACAGTTGTCGTGCTCCGGCAAACCCTATGTCGAATCCGACTTCTGTATAGGTAAGGAGGAGACCTTCACCTTTTTGGAAAATGTTTTGACCGAAGTGATGGCGCTATTCCCATCTGAATATATTCATATTGGCGGCGATGAAGCGGCCAAAACGGGCTGGAAGAATTGCCCCAAATGTGCGGCGCTTATGAAGCGGGAAGGCCTGAAAAACGTGGACGAGCTGCAAAGCTATATGATTCACCGGATAGAAGTTTTTCTGAATGCTCACGGACGTCGCCTGCTGGGATGGGACGAAATCCTGGAGGGCGGCCTGGCGCCCAATGCCACGGTGATGTCGTGGAGAGGTGAAGCAGGAGCCATATCAGCGGTAAAATCGGGCCACGAGGCCATAATGACTCCCGGAGAATATTGTTATTTCGACGCCTATCAGGACGCACCTCCCACGCAGCCGGAAGCCATTGGCGGTTACCTGCCACTTGCAAAAGTATATTCATACAACCCGGTGCCCGACACACTCAGCCCTGAAGAGCAGGAATTGATTCTGGGTGTGCAGGCCAATCTGTGGACCGAATATGTGCCCACCTCCGGGCATGCCGAATACATGCTTTACCCGCGCCTTTTGGCGCTGGCAGAGATCGCCTGGAGTGAACCGGCCAATAAATCGTGGCCTCGCTTCCGAAACAATGCTCTGGAGGAGATCACCTACCTAAAATCCAAAGGTTACCACCCTTTTGACCTTCAAAACGAAGTAGGTGACCGCCCGCCATCGCTGAAACAAGATGATCATCTGGCTAAAGGCAAAAAAGTAATCTACCACCAACCCTACACCAGGCAATACCCGGCTGCCGGAGATGCCACGCTTACCGACGGCTGGCATGGCGGCTGGAGCTACCAGGACCACCGCTGGCAGGGTTTCTCCAATACATTTGTGGATGTGACCATTGACCTGGAGGCTAAAACACCTATCCGAACCATCACCGCCACCTTTATGCAAAACAAAGGTCCCTGGGTCTGGATGCCCAAAGAGGTCATCATCTGTGTATCCAACGACGGGGAAACCTACCGGGAACTGAAACGCCTGCAAAGCAATGTATCCGAGGATGCCGAAGGAGTTTTGTTTGCCGACTTTGGCTGGGAGGGCGACACGGAAGCCCGGTACATACGTTATACCGCTTACCCCATTGATAAACCCGGTGCCTGGCTGTTTGTTGATGAAATAGTGGTGAGGTAAAAGAGCCCCCAAATTCATCAAATACCGTACAGCGCTCCGTAGGTTTGACAGGCACGGTAATCAGCGCCCTCTTTACCCATACCGAAAGCATTCCAGGCCGACGGCCGGAATATTTTCGAATCCTCCACGTTGTGCATAGAAACGGGGATGCGCAGCATAGAAGCCAGGGTGATGAGATCGGCACCAATGTGACCGTGACTAATAGCGCCATGATTGGCACCCCAGTTGGCCATTACCGAATAGACATCCTTAAAGGCTTCGTTGCTGTGCAGACGGGGTACGAACCAGGTAGTTGGCCAGGTGGGATTGGTGCGTTCGTCTAACACATCGTGCACATCGTCGGGCAACTCCACGGTCCACCCTTCAGCAATTTGAAGCACCGGGCCCAGACCCTTCACAATGTTTACCCGCGACATAGTCACCGGCATCTCCCCCGCCGTTTTAAACAACGATGAATATCCCCCGCCTCTGAAATACTCGCGGTCGGCCTGAGGCCAGGAGGTGTTGGCAAGGCAGGCCTCCACATCCCTGCCGGTCACTTCCCAAAATGGTTTCATCACGCTATTGCCCTCTTCGTTCTTCATCTGACCCGTAGCATCCAAAGTGGTCGAGCCTGAGTTAATCAGGTGAATGATGCCGTCTTTGGCTGTGCCGGTTAAGGTTTTGCCGGTTACACGTTTCACGGCTTCGGGGCTCCAGTAGGTCCTGACGTCGGAGAATATCTGCGCTTTATTGGTAAGCAGATGACCAAACAACATAGCCACCGCATTCAGACTGTCGTTTTCGGTAGCAACCATAAAGGCTTCCCGTACGCCGTTCCAGTCGAAGGAGGAGTTGAGAATTGCTTCGGCAAAATCGCCGTTGGGCATAAAGTCGGTCCATTGGCGCTGTCCCTGAAAACCTGCTGCAATGGCGTTTCTGCCATGCGACTCTTCGCCAAACCCGGCCTTTTTGAGTTTGGGATTGCCAATCATCAAATCGCGCATGATGAGGGTCATTTTTACCACTGTTTCCCACTCGTATTGCTTCCGTTCCCTATTGGCTTTGTTGTGCGACTTATTCAGGTCTTTGCCTTCGGGACAATTTTCACGCGTCCACTTCAGCGCCTTTTTAAACTCATCCTGATCATAAATGCCCTCTTCCATTCGTCGTATAAACTCGCTCATATCGACAAACTCGGTACGCATACCCAGGTAGTCGTTAAAGAAACCTGCATCGACCATAGAGCCGGCAATACCCATAGAGGTGTAGCCGATCGAGAGATAGGATTTACCTTTCATTTGTGCCACCGAGAGACCGGCTTTTACAAAACGCAATATCTTTTCCTGCACATCTTCTGGAATTGACAGATCGTCGGCCTCCTGCACGTGGCGGCCGTAAATACCAAAGGCATGTAAGCCTTTTTGGGCATATCCGGCCAGTGCAGCTGCCAGATAGACCGCACCGGGCCGTTCGGTACCGTTAAAGCCCCATACTGCTTTAGGGGTGAGCGGATCGCTGTCCATCACTTCGGTGCCATAGCACCAGCAAGGCGTGACGGTTAAAGAGAGGCCTACCCCTTCGCGCTGAAACTTGTCGGCACACAATGCAGCTTCAGCTACCCCGCCAATGGTTGTATCGGCAATAACGCAACTCACTTTTTCCCCTCCGGGAAATTTAAGATGCTCTTCGATAAGTTTGGCCGCAGCCCGGGCCAGATTCATACACTGAACTTCGAGAGATTCGCGTACCCCGCGCTCTCGCCCGTCAATCACGGGACGGATGCCTACTTTGGGCAGGCGACCAATTAATCTGTTGCTCATAATGATAAAAGTATTTAAAAGTCCCCTCCGTCTCTCCCGAAGGGGGGAGAGACCGGAGCAGACTCAGGTTTTCAATAGAATGAAAAATAACTTGCCGACCATTGCTTTTAAGCGTTATATAGTAAGAGTAAAATTTTCACCCCTTTCTTAAACTTAGCTTGCACCTACCTCTCCCTCTTCGGGGGAGCCGGAGGGAGCTATAGTGAGGTTTCCCTTTGGTTCATAAATGGTTGGTGAATAATTCACCGCTTGCCGGGCTTCTTCAATAGAGCCGAAAACCCCGGTACCGCTGAATACAAACAGGGCAGCACCCAGCACCGTGGTTTCCTTTTGGTTGATGGTTTTCACCGGAATACCGCAGCTGTCTGCTCTTAATTGATTCCAAAGCCTGTTTTTTGAGCCGCCGCCCACACAAATTATGGATGAGGCTTTAAAGTTACCGGCCTTTTCAATTGACGAAAGTGCCTCCTTCAGCTTATAAGCCAATGCCTCAAGAGCCGCCCGGTAGATGTGTGCCCGCGTGGTATGCATCGTAAGCCCGCTGATGCTGCCCTGGGAACGGGACTCATGTACCGGATAAAAATCGGGATTCACAGTAACATCATTGCTTCTCTGCTCAATCTTTTCCGCCTCTTCAATCATAGCGGCATAACACGCCTCGCCCGTAAGGTCAGCATAGAAGTGCCTTTTTAACCATTCGAGAACACCCGAACCAATATAATTAATGCCGATATTGTACATGCCGGGAATCGCGTCCAGTTCGGTGGTGATGCCCAGCTCCAGCTCTTTATGGGTACAGGTGCATTGCCGGCTACGGGTCATGAGGATTTCCCAGGTACCGGAACTCAGCACCGGTTGATCGGGTGCAGCACCTGAACCTATCAGGGCATATTGGGTATCGTGCCCGGCCAGGCAAACAGGAATGCCCTGGGGAAGTCCGGTCTGCATGGATGCTTCAGAGGTTATGCTTCCAATTACTTCGCCAGCTTCAGCCACTGGTGCAAAGATGTGGGGCGATATGTCCAGTGCGTTAAACACCTTATCAGAAAAGCGGCGTGTAGCATGACTGGCCAGCATGGAAGTTCCGGCCATGGTAGCATCGTTCACCCGTTGGTTGGTCAACTTATAGTTGAACAACGAGGGCATAAACAAAAAGTCGGCAGCCTCAGCCAACACATCGGGCCGGTGCTTCTTAAACCATATCAGTTTGTTGATGGTATTGAAACCATAGGGATAGACGCCGGTTTGACTGTAAAGCTCATCCAACGGTATAAATTCAGAGATATTAGCCATTATAGGGGCCATTCGCTCACATTGCCACGAAATAACCGGATAGACCAAACTGCCCGCTTTATCTAAAAAAGAGCCATCAACCCCAAAGGTGGTGGTGGATATGCCAGCTATGCGGCGGGTGTCAATCCGGGCGGTCACTATCCGGGAGGCTTTGCAAAGCTTCCCCCAAATAGCTTCTATATCCCAAATCCTGCCACCCGGCCAGTGGGGGTCATCGCTGCTATGATTGGGATAGGACTGTGATGCCTCTATGTGTCCGGCACTGTTGATGGCCATCACCCGAACATTGGTAGCTCCACAATCGAATATTATGGCTATCTTGGTCATAATGAATTGATTAGGGATTAGGAATTAAAGATTAGAGAGTTGAATAATCTCTTATGCAATGTAGCTGCCGACAAAAAGGTAATATTTAAAATGCAATTTAACAATTTCTGTTTCGAGGAACAAAAAAGATAATAGATGTAAAATTAAGAGCAAAAAGGGTTGGAAGCAATGCTTAGAAACACTATTTTTATATCTGATTTAAACATCCAATCGAATGAGGTATTACAGTTCCCGCGAAAGAGGTGACCCTTCGGAGGTGCAACAGGTATTCACCTCCATGCACATAAAGTTATGGTGCTGCCGGTATTGGCAGCTCCAAACCTGGAGTTGCTCAGAGATGGCCTTCCCCTACTGGCGCATCTACTGGAACAAGAACCGGGGTGGTGTAATTGGTTATAATCATGCGGAATATGCCATGCAGCCCGATCACCTCTACATTATTCCGCCCAACACCTCCTTCTACTCTTATCTGATTGACAGAGAACACAGAGCTCAGGGAATTAACGTCGTGGGAAGACGAATCGACAAAGATGAGGATGAATCTAAGATTGCTGAAAATGCCCTACTCCATCTTTTTATCCATTTCAACCTTGGTGTTCCCTTCGACCATGTAGAGCCCGATATTTATCCGGTGGAAATAAGCCCTTTTCAAAAGAACAAATTGGAATGGTTAACACGCCAACTAAAGATAGAGCCTGCGCGTTTCTCAATCCCCGTGAGCCTGCATCTGCAGGCGTTGATTTTCGATTATCTGGGCAACCTGAAAAATGAATTGTGGGAGACTACTCAAATTGACCACCGGGTGTTGGCCGCTATTAAACATGTTGACAAAAACATAGAACAAAACCCTGATAATACAGAACTTGCTGTCACAGCCAATATGGCAGTAAACTCATTTGCCCGGTTGTTTAGGAGCGAGTTGGGCGTTACGGCTCAGCATTTTATTAAAGAACGAAAAATTAACAAAGCCTGCGCATTGCTCGATCATACCGAACTGGCCATTGAGGATGTAGCCTTTAAAACAGGATTTGCCGACCGCTACCATTTTTCGCGTATTTTTAAGCAGTTTAAAGGTGTTTCGCCGGGGCGTTACCGAAAAGGAGAAGTTTAAATCTGAAAAGGCCTGGTTGTTTGCTCAATTCGCAATGCCTTAAAGTAGCTCTTCAATATCTCTCCATTCACCTCGGTGGGAGTAAATATTTCCAATACAGCGGGTTTGCCTTTATCGCCCCAAAAGTGAGTCAGCACGTCGTTAAGTTCACTCTCATCCCTGGCGCTGAAGTATTCCAACCCAAAGGTGAGTGCAATGCCTTGACAATCACGATGATCGCGAACTTCAAAAAAAGGCTCCAGCTCTTCGGTCTCCGATGGCCCGGATATCACCCGGAATATACCTCCACCGCCATTATTTATTACCACAATTCTAAAAGAGTCGGGCAGATAGCGGTGCCACAATCCGTTGGCATCGTAAAAGAAAGCAAGATCACCGGTGATGAGCGTTACGGGTTTTGATCCGGCAAAAGCTGCACCTGCAGAGGTGCTCACGCATCCATCAATGCCACTGGTGCCCCGGTTGGCATAAAAGGTTTGGGATTCTTTCCAGCTAAACAATTGCGCGTATCTAACAGGGGTGCTATTACTCAGATGTACCTCCTGATGAGCAGGCACAGCAGATGCCAGGTAATGAAACACCTTCATATCGCTCCAGGGTAAACCATCCATAAATTGGCTGTGCAGTTTCCGGGTGAGTTTGCTCAGCTGCTGCCATTGCTCAGGGAAAGAACCATTCAAGTCTTCCATCTCCCGGGCAATATTGGAAAGTATTTTAAGTGCGGGGCCTTCAATTTGCCGGGTTAGACAACCATACGTATCTATAAGAATACTTTTATTGGAAAAATGCCAATGGGCTCCGGGGGCGCAATTCCGAAGGAACTTTTTCAACATTTTCGACAATACCGGCACGTCCGCTGTAATCAGAAGATCGGGGCAAAACTGACCGGCCATATCTTCATCAATGGCGGTAACGACTCTGTCCACATTTAAAATAAGAGGCTCACCATGAATGTTGGACAAAGACTCGGCCAACACCACTACCCCTTTTTGTGCAAGGATAAGAGCCACTTTCTGCCACTCATAACCATCTTTTCCGTTGAATGCTCCCAACACCAACAGGATGCGCTTATAAGACTTTAATTCATTCTTTAAAATATCCGTTTGTCCACTATCTATTGACATAATGGCAGGTAATGGAAGCAAGGGAATCTTAAAATCGTTTGTAAAATTGGTTCGTCCATAGAGTGGCTCTCTAAAAGGCACATTGATATGCACAGGCCCGGGAGATGTTCCCAATGCCTGTAAAAAGGCTTCATTAAGCATCCGGTTAAGATGGCCTGTTTCGGCTGCGGTGAGCACACCTGATGGAGTTTGACAGGCATACCGTATAAAGTTTTGGTACATCCCGCTCTGGCGAATGGTTTGTCCGTCGGCCTGATCGATCAACTCGGGTGGACGGTCGGCAGTGATAACGATGAGCGGGATTTGCTGGTAGTAAGCTTCGGCTATGGCAGGGGCATAATTGAGTGCAGCCGTACCACTGGTACAGACCAACACTACGGGCTCACGCGTTTTGAGTGCCAGTCCCAGGGCAAAATAGGCTGCCGATCGTTCATCTACCAGAATGAGGCATTTGAAGTATTCGCTGGCCGGAAAAGAGAGAATAAAGGGTGCATTGCGTGATCCGGGCGACAATACCACATGCTTTATCCCACGCGCATAACAATGCTCTAATATGTATCTTACAACCGGTTTGTCGGAGATGCGTTGACTCATTAAATCTTAATTTTTTTTACTGCCGAAATTGCGTTTAACAGTGTGCGTGCTTTTAACCGCGTCTCCTCCCACTCCTGCTGCTCATCCGACCCACGGGTAAGGCCACCGCCAAGATACAAAAACGTATTACCCGGATTCATCTTCATGCACCTTATATTTACAAAAAACTGAAATTCATCGCCTTTTACCGGCCCCAAAAATCCCCCATACAACTCTCTGGGAAAGCCTTCAAATGAACGGATCAACTGCATGGCATTTTCCTTTGGGAGACCACATAAAGCGGGTGTGGGATGCAAAGCATGAATGAAGTTACCAATACCCGCATGTAACGCTGCCGCCTTAAAACGGTAAAGTGTCTTTAAATGCACCATTTCACCGGCCGGAGTGGATACCGGGCCCTCCCTCTCTACTTCCGGCAGGCCAAATTTTTTGAGTACCCCGTCAATGAACACCGACACCAATCCCTGCTCTTCCAGCTCTTTATGATTCCAATGGCCCGAATGTGCTTTGGTGCTGCGGGTGGCAGCCTGTGCAACGGTTTCGATGACATCTCCCTTTTTCTGCAAGAAGAGTTCGGGACTGGCTCCTATCCATCGCCCTGTTTGCGGATGATCTATAAAATAGACAAAGGCATTGGGATGACTCCGGCACAACTGCTCAAATAAAAAAGGCAATAAATCGGGAGCCGGAGAATTTACGCTCATTCGTCTGGCCAATACCACTTTTTCGACATCTTTTTGTTCAAGCGCATGCATCATCTGTTGAAATACAACAGAATAGGCCTTCCGGGAAGAATCATCCTCTACAAACGTATCGCGAATTATTGTTTCATCAGCTGTGGTTCCAGGTTCAGAAAGAAATAGTTGTGAAGGCTGCCCCTCTCCCATAAGCGCCACAATCTTGCGATTAAGCATGTCAAAGGGTGCTACCACAAACGCGCCATCCGGACACTCATTCTCTATATCAGGCAAATGAATCGGCCGGGCGTCAGTTACCCTAAAACCTTTAGCCACTGATTGGGAGGGAAGCCGATAGGCCACAAAAGGAAACTTGCCGGAAATTATATCTGCCAACCAGTTTCTTATATAATATTTTTCATTGATGGTACTCAATTGGATTTATTTTAATTTCTACTGACCAAAAAAATGTCATCTGTTTGCTTCTTTGACCGGCTCTTAGTGCCAACACAAAGATAAATAAAAAGCCTGAAGTGAAACGCACAAAATCGGGTATAGTGGATATCATCATCCCTTTTGCAGGTTAGATGGTGCCAAAAGCGTTGGCGCGTCCGTTGTGGCGGCAGACTGGGAAACGAACCTCTTCACCTGTCCTCCAACGGTACTTCGGTCGCCAGAGGCTCCTCTCACCCAATCAAATGGCTCTTTAACTCCCCCACATCATTACTTATCTTCGAAATGGAGTGCATCAACTGCTCTATCTCCACCCGCCCCGATGGAAGCTCAGAGCTAATGAAATGAACAAAGCGCCATATTTCTCTGATCTCATTCACCGGCAGATCGTAAGGCGTGTATTCGGTATTGAGACTGATACACCTCAAGGTGCTGTTCTCCACTATATTGTTCTGAATGATCTTGAAAGAGATGCCCTCATCGCGGGTAAGTATTACGCAAGCCTCCCCCGATCGGAGCGAGTACCAGTTCTGTACAAACTCCCCGGTTACCCAGGCGCCTTCGGGTATGGGCAGCATGGAGTCGCCACTGAGCTGAAAAGTGCGGTACTTTTTGGCACTGTCCAGAAATGGCAGCCGGAACACGGGCAATGAACTGATATACTCGGGGTCGGAAAACCCGGAGAGGTAACCTGCCTTGGCTTTTTCGGGCACCAGTTCAATATTCTCTTCATTATCGGGGCCTACCGTGGAAGTAAGCACCCGAAGTCGCGACCCGCGCACGTAAACATCGTGTCCCCGCTCCAGGTCGTTGAGCTGAAATTGCGTTAACCCTGATAAATCCACACGAACCAGCGTATCCATGGAAAAGCCAAAATAGTCGGCCATCACAGTTAACACATCCAACGGCGGGCCGGAAACCCTATTCTCGTAATTATTAAGCGTAGGCCGCTTTATTCCCAACGTCTGTGCCAGCTCTTCCTGGGTGAGCTTGCGGCGCTTGCGAAGCAGTTTTAAATTGGCAGCAAAATACATGACAAATTTTTAATCGCTTGAATGATTATTATCAAAGCAAAGATAGATCATCTAATTTTATTATACAAATAGATCTCTCTTCCCGTCTAAGGGTTGTCCAGAATGCTGCAACTGGCTAAACTTTATTTTGAATGCCAACAAATTCTTATATTTGTAGCAAATAAGTATCAAAAAATAGAGCCATGTTGTTAAAATTATATCCCGAGAACCCAAATCCGCGCGAAGTGGAAAAGGTTGTGGAGGTACTTCGCAATGACGGCATCGTTATTTACCCCACCGATACAGTTTACGGATTGGGCTGCGACATTAACAACAGCCGTGCCGTTGAAAAAATTGCCCGGATAAAGGGTATTAATCTTAAAAAAGATCACCTCTCGTTTATATGTCACGATTTGAGTCACCTCTCCGACTATACCAAGCCCTTGGACAGCAGCACTTTTAAGCAGCTAAAGAAAAACCTGCCCGGTCCTTTCACTTTTATTTTGCCGGCCAACAACAATGTTCCGAGGCTTTTTAAAAATAACAAACGAACCATAGGACTGCGAATCCCCGATAATGCCATCATCCAGGAGATAGTGCGCCAATTGGGAAATCCCATCCTGAGCACTTCTATCAAGGACGACGATGAAATATTGGAATACACCACCGACCCCGAACTGATACACGACAAGTATAAAGACCTGGTGGACATTGTTATAGATGGCGGTTACGGCGGCAACGAGCCCTCTACCATAGTGGATTGCACCGGCAGTGACGGATTTCAAATTATCCGGCAGGGGAAAGGGTGGATTGAGGAATAAAGGATCCTTCCTGCCATGGCGGGAGGGCTGGGGGGAGGCTTTTTTACGCAAACATTTTCTCCACCTTTTTGATGCCCGAAGGCAATGCAAACACCACCACCTGGTCCTCGGGTTCGATGCGTGTATCGCCGTTGGCAATCATTACTTTATCACCACGGGTAATGCCGCCAACATTCATATCTCTGGGCAGGTCCAGGTCTTTTAACGCGCCTCTGGTTATTTTTGAACCAGGGCGTGCAATTAATTCGAGCACCTCGGCATCGGTGGCAGTCAGGCACCTTACATGCGACACACTGGCATTTATGGTGTACCGGTATATGTAGCTGGCTGCAATTAATTTTTTATTGATGAGTGTACCTATGCCAATATTTTCAGCCAAATCGATGTAGTCCATATTTTCTACTTCGGCCACTGTTTTTTTCACACCCATTTTTTTTGCAAGCTGACAAGCCAAAATATTTATCTCCGAATTACCCGTAACAGCTAAAAAAGCATCTGTTTTGTGAATACCCTCCTCTTTTAAAAGCTCCAAATTACGTCCATCACCGCTAATAACCAGCGTATGTTCAAGAAAGTCAGCCAGACGGGCACTCTTTTCGCGATTTATTTCAATAAGCTTTATTTTATAATGGTACTCCAGCTCTTTGGCGACTTTCTTGCCAATCCGGCTTCCCCCAAGAATCATTAAATTACGAATCTCGAACTGCTCTTTGCCGGCATCTTTAAGCAATTGATCGATTCCCGAACGGGTGGTTATTACATATGCCAAATCATTGTGTAGCAAACGATCGTCTCCACGTGGGATAATGGTTTTACCGTCGCGATAAATGGCCACGGTAAAATATTGATTGTTTTGGTGCAATGCCGAAGACTCAGACAAGGAGAGGTTTACCAGTGGAGCATTGCTACGTATCTTCAGTGCCATAAGCAAAAGTTTACCATCCGAGAACTCAAAGACCTGCCTGGCTCCAACTTGCTTTAACGAGGTAATGATCTCTTGCGCTCCTAAATGCTCGGGATAGACCATCTCATCCACACCCAGTTGCTTAAAATACTCCTTGTTTTCGGGTTGTAAGTATTCGAAGTTATTAATTCGGGCAATGGTCATTTTAGCCCCCAGCTTTTTGGCCAGCATGGCCGAGAGAATGCTGACCTCCTCGTAGGGCGGAACCGCGATAAAAAGATCACACGAGCGCACCTTTGCTTCTATAAGGTCTTCTATGCTGGTAACAGACCCCAACTTGACCATCAGGTCCAGATGGGCATCGGCCTGTCGTAATTTGGCCTCATCTTCGTCAAGCAAGACCACATCGTGGTCGGCATTGCAAAACATTTTGGCCAGATGGTTCCCAACTTCACCTGCTCCTGCAATTAAAATTTTCATAGTATTATCCTGATATTTTCAATGGGCCTGCTCTTATTGCATAAACGCCTATTTTTGAAGGGCAAAATTAAGAGATAAAAATCGAAAAAAGAACAATCTCAAAAATGTTCCACGAAAGCACCTTCTTTAGAGACATCATACACGGAAACACCCGTTTCTAAAACCCCATCCTTCCATTTTGCAACCCACCACGAAGGACATGCCGAAGAGATGATCAGGTTTTTACACTCCAGGCGTTGCAACAGCAGCGCCAAATCTCCTTCCACCTTATTCATTATCACCACGCCACGCAGCGGACTAATCTCATCGGGATAAACAGCATCCACATTGCCTGCGTAAACACCCAGAAAACACCCACTTTTAACCGGAAAAACAACGAACGAGCTGTCGCCCTCTGAAGCGGGATCAAACCCCGGGAAATAACGGGTTACCGAGAGCGTTTTTCGTGTAAAATATGCATCGGCCACAAAACTCTGTTTTTTACCGGTTACCAAAGGAGAGCTCCACAAATACCCTTGTCCTGCAAAAACACTGCCAACAATGTTGTCCTTACCAGCATCGAAAACCGCAAAGGTGTTGGTGTTTACTTTACTAAGATACTGCACATTCAATGCACCAAAAATCACAGCAAGTGCTGCCAGTGACAGCTTTAAAAAGTGACGATTTTTAAACTCGATAAACAGCAGTAACAATATGATAAAGAGATAGAAAGACAACATCATAGGCGCTGATACCCAAATATTTTCTCTATAAGCTCCGGGCAGGGTATCGAGCCACGCTATCAGCTTATTCATAAAAACAAGTATCTCGTTTAAGGGAGTGGCCACCATTTGGGCAACAAAGAAGATCCTGGAAAAAAGCACCAGTAAAATGGAGAGAACAATGATGGGTGCAACCAGAGGAAGCACAAACAGATTCGTAAGAAGAAAATAGACCGGGAACGCATGAAAAAGAAAGATTGAGAGCGGAAAGGTCGCCAATTGAGCTGCCAACGAGACCGAAGTAAGGTCCCACACCCAGCGTAAAAAGATACTTCCACCGGCCATCAGGCCGCTCAAAAGGGGGAAAAGTGTAACAATACCTGCAACCGCCAGATGACTCAACCAAAAGCCAGCATTAAAAAGTGACAGCGGGCTGATAAAAAGAATGATAAAAGCCGATATCCCTAGAAGGTTATAAATATTGGTACGGCGGTTCACAAACAATCCCACCTGGATTACCGAAAACATAATCACCGCCCTGAAAACAGAGGGAGCCCCTCCGGTGAGAATGGCAAAAAACCACAATCCTCCCAAAATGAATAGCAACCTGAGCAAACTCCTGCGCGGTAAAAAAAGAGACAGGAAAGCATTTAACATCAAAAAAACAATACCTGTATGGAGGCCTGAAACCGCCAGGATGTGCACTGCGCCTGATCGTACAAAACGACTTTTGACATCGGGGTCAAGCTCTTCACGAATTCCCAGGGTTAATGCAGTTAATACGTTGAGTTCATCACCATTGATTCCATTGACAAAATAAACACTTTTTACAAGTTGCCTCATCTCTTCCATAAACTCCGCCACTCCCCGGGGAGTGCCCCTGCCTCTTATTTGCAGGTTGGAATAGGGCACAAAAGCGCTTCCGGCAATACCCTGACGGAGCAAATATCTGCTGTAATTAAAAGCATGAGGGTTGGTAACCGGTTGAGGTCCGCTGATAGTCGCCTCCATTAAAATAGTATCGTTGACAGCCGGCGAAACTTCCCCGGGAGAGCTGGGTGAATTGGTAATCACCTGCCACAAATCACCACGTTTATAAGCCAAATGACTATCCTGAAAAACACCCACCGCCTCAACAGTCAGGCGATGGTAACCCCCACTTGTAAGATCCTGCTTTTTAACTACAGCCAATGCTTTTACCTTTCCGGGTTCATGAATTACTGAGGGCATCTTGTGGACGGTAAGTGCAACGCCGGCAAAAAATAAAAAAAGCGCCAAAACAACTCCCTGCATCCATCGCCATCTGAATTTGAGGTAAAACGCAGGTGTTACAATCAGTCCTACCAATAGAAAGAAGGAGACGACGCAAAATGCCAGAAAAGGTTCGAAGGCCTCGAACCTGAAATAATCGGCGCACCAAATACCCAACCCAAGTGGAATCACCAACCTGACAAAAGGAATATACCTTAAATACCCAGCCTGGTACATATCGTAAAATACCTTATGAGCTTTTTATCTTTCCTGAAAATATATTATAGATTGCCATAAAGAAAAATTTGAAGTCGGTATATACCGGTCTTTTCATCTTCTGAGCCAGATAGATGCGCTCGGCTTCAATATTTCCTTCTGCATCGGGCATGAGCAGTGCTACGTAAGGAGGTACGCAACCGGGTTTAAATTGGACCCGCAGTGCTTTAAGATCTTCGGGTAATTCGTTGAACCTGGTTTCGCTCAGTGGCCTTACCCCCACAATATTAAGGTCTCCTTTAAGTACATTGAGCACTTGAGGCAATTCATCGAGCCAGTATTTTCGAAGAAAGCGTCCCCATGTAGCCAATCGAAAATCATCGTTGGGCTTCCCACTCTGATTGTATCCGTAAAGGCGGATTACATATTCCTGCAAAAACTCCGAAAAAGGGTGCATGGTTCTGAATTTATACACCTTTATCATTTTGCCATCTTTCCCCACTCTGCTCATAGGAAACAAAGGTCCAAAACTGGGCTTTTTAACATAGTAAGGTTCACGGGTTTTAATCACCGCAAAATAAAGCAGGCCATTTATGTTTTTATATTCAATAATCTCAAAACCACAGCTCACCAACCGACCCAATATTTCGGCTTTAGTGACCCAATGGAATTTGCTTCTGCTCAGGAAATAATAAATCCTTTTCAAGTAAGAAGTCTTAGGCATTACCCGATGAATCATGAACGCGTAAAACCAATACAAGTTGAACAGAAAGCTATTGAGCGTCTTTTGCTTTTTCTCTTTAATATTGACCACTGACTCCACACATCCTATAAAGATACCTGCATCGGGCAGGGAGTGGTTCATTACATTCAAAAACTTATTGATATAACGCACATTATTTAAAGGGTGCAGATTAACCACCGAGCGTGCACCCTCGCTGATAAGAGTGTCTAGTTCATCAGACCGTTTTGTGTTAATTACGCTTACATTGCTTTTTTCGGGAATAAGATGGCCAACCAGAAATTCATACACTTCGATATCAACTTTCTTAAGAATGGCCTCTTTGGGTAAATCCTGAACCGGCATGGCAAACAAGGGTCTGAACTTGAAGTCCCTGCGTTTTTCAATATCGGCACCTGCGTGTGGGTAGGTAGGTATTATGTTCATCGAAGTAAGCTTTAAATCAATTCTTCACTAAACCAAACAACTGTTGCTTAACAAATGCAATTTACAAATAAAAGCACTTCACACCAAAATCTTTTTGGTACAGGAACCTGAATTATTATTTCATTTAAAGGTTGTATATGTCATTAGCCATAAAAGTTGATACTTTAACTACCGAAATAAGGAATATCTGTCAAAAGCCAGAGTAAAATATTCTATTTGAGTAAAGGAGGCAAACCTTTGACCAATAAAAATAATTCGGACTGAACAATCATATTGTTAGCTTTATAACTATTAAACAAAAACAACCTGTTAGCTCCAAATGCTATTGGATACTCTGAATGGGGAGAAGCCCCGGATCAAATTTTCCCCTTTACCTTCTTCCCCGTAGAACTTACCTCAATCTTATCAATAAAAACAACATCTGCGGGAACCTTATATGAGGCCAGCCGGCCGGCACAGGCGGCACGCACCTCTTCACCCGTCAAATTTGTATCGTTGCCCCTAACTACAACAGCCCGTATGGCTTCACCCAAATCGGGATGGTCCATGCCCTCCACCGTGCAGTCAACAACACCGGGCAACGCTACAATAACCTCTTCAATCTCCTTGGGACTGACGCGCTTGCCTCCTGCCTTTATCATCTCCTTTTTGCGGGCAGTGAGATAAATAAAACCGTCGTTGTCCACCGTCCCCAGATCGCCGGTATGCAACCAGCCCTCTTTTAAAACTTCGGCAGTGGCAATATCGTCTTTAAAATAGCCCTTCATAATATTTTTACCCCGGGCAATTATTTCACCGGTAACGCCCGGTATCACCTGGTTACCATTATCATCCACAACTTTCAGCTCCACATTGGGAATCCCTTTGCCTACGGAGCCCAACTTGCCGTTTAACTGCGAAGGAGGAAGGTAGGACAAGCGAGCTGTAGCTTCAGTTTGGCCATACATTACAAAGAATTGGATGTTAGGGAACAGCTCTTTAAATTCTGCGATAAATGTTGTATGAAGCTTCCCACCCGCCTGGGTCACATATCTTAGATGAGGAAATGAACCTGTTTTAAAAGAGTTGGATTTACGCAGCAATATCTGGAAATGGCTGGGAACCCCTGCAAAACCGGTGCACTTATAGGTGTTAAGATCGCGGATTACACTCCCTAAAAACATAAAATTATTGTTGAAGACCAGGGTCCCTCCTACCCGTAAATGGGTGTGTAACAACGAAAGACCATAGCAGTAGAAGAAGGGAAGCACCACCAGCATGGTATCCTTTTCACTTAAATGCAGATAGTCGAGAATAGATGAGGTGTTAGCCTCCAGGTTGCCATGCGTAATCATAACGCCCTTTGGCACAGCAGTTGAACCGGAAGTGAAAATAAGCTGAGCCAGCTTGTGCTCATGAAAATGAGGACCGGGCAAATACCCCAGTTCCAATGCTCCGGTATTCAGCGTGCTGACCTGTGTTTCGTCCACTGAAGGTATTTCCGGAACTAACCTTTTTGCCACTGAAGAGTGAATAAATGCAAAAGTGGCCGAAGTGGTCTCCCTGATATAGGCAAAACTCTCCGGTTCGATAGCTGGATCGAGCGGCACACACACATTGCCCGACTTCATAATGGCCAGATAGGCCGTCACAAAGAAAGCATTGTTGGGCGAAACCAGAATAATCACCGAATCTTCGCCAAAGCGGTCGCCCAGCCAACCGGAGAGGTCAGAAACCCTCTGAGCCATGTGGCGATATGAACAGTGCTCCCTGGCCGACACCAGCAGCTCTTTATCAAGGTGACGACTGTTCTCAAAAAAGTAATCTACACAGTTCATATTCTTTTTATTTTAGAAGTTCGCTATGGTTTAGGGGAGGTTATTCCCAAAGATCGTAATGGTGCAGGGGCGGCTGACGCAAATATTCCGTTGTTTTGAGTTTTCTTTCAAAATTGGCAAAATTGTTATTCACAGCATCCACGCTTATGCCTATAATCGGAGCCACCTCCGCTGGTGAATATCCATTTTCCCAGCCATACCACAACAAATCCATCTCGGCAAAGGGCATCTGATAAAAAAACTCCTCCTGTGTTTGCTCTGCCGTATAAGTATCCGTGGTAGGTGTGCGGGCTATGATCTCCTGAGGAACCCCCAGGAACTCCGCCAACTGGTACACCTGGGTTTTGTAAAGACTGCCAATGGGCATAATATCGGCTCCACCATCGCCATACTTTACAAAAAAGCCCTGTTTAACTTCATGCTTATTGGGAGTTCCAACCACCACATAATGATTGGCCTCGGCATGATAGTAGAGCATCGACATGCGGCTGCGTTGCTTGAAATTGGAGGCAGCCACAATTTGCAGATAAGCCTCCATGGGTAAACGCTTAGAAACCTCTTCCCCGTTTTCAAAAATCACTGTCACATAAAAAACAGCAGGTATCTTTTTTTCAAGTATCTCTTTTGGAATCACGATTTTCATCTTATCCCGTCCCGGCACATATTCGGGCACCACACTTTTCACCGCTGCATCCCGCCTGCGGTAGCATCCAAAGCCATCCAGGGCAGCGCTGATGTTCTCTTCGATGGCCTTCACGCCAAAAGTACCGGCGAGGCTCAGAGCCAGAGCCTTACTGTCGGGGCTTGAGTCGTGCTCGGGAAGCATCACACCCAGAACCTTATCGCGCCCCAATGCACGAACTGCCAGGGCCAGAGTAACGGATGAATCGATTCCACCACTGATGCCCACAATGCCACCCCGCCGGCGAAAACGTTTAAAAACATCCTGCCTTATCAGGTCACAAATCCGGTTTACAAGCTGTTCGGGGTTTTCTATCTTTAATACTTCTCTGGAGAATACCTTTTTATGTTTCATAAGTTTCAAGAATTAACTGTTACATCTTTGAGATCACATTTACACTTTCAGACCCGCTGTGGCATTTCTAACCATCGATTGCAGGGTCTCTGACGGCGAAAGAGGTGTTGTTTCGGATATAAATTTCTGGTGCAAAATAAGTGTGGAAATAACCGCCACTACTGCCATTTGATCAACTTCGGAATATTTATTTCCACTCTGCAATCTCTTAAAAAGAGAGGAAACAGATGCAGCATTAAAAATCCCACTCTTCTTTATATTAGTTTCCGACAAAAGCTGCCGGTAATAATCCGTTGAGAGTACCTGGAGAAAAGGCATTGCCAAAGGTGCACGATAAGCCTGCTTGGCTCTTTGCACAATATCATTGGGTAAACGATTCTTAAATTGATGCTTAAGAAGCACCTTCTCTTTCAACCCACTCAATTTATATGCATCGGGCAAAGAATTGCAAAACTCCACCACATGATGATCTAAAAAGGGATAGCGACCCTCTACGCTGTTGGCCATAGCCATTCGGTCGCCCTGCGACGAAAGCAGATAGCCCGACATAAAGACTCGGGTCTCAAGATATTGAGCCTTAGCCAGGTGGCTAAAATTCTTCAAAACAGGTGCCAGCTCTTGCTCCAGTTTAGCGACCGGGTCCTCCCCTGAAAGGTGAGCGTTCAGATCTTCGTTCAGGAGCTTCCCTATTTTGGAGGTATTATTCCAACGCAGCAGATGAGAGTAGAGCGGTGAATCGGTATTTTGCAGCCGATAACCAAAAAAGAGTTTCAGCGCAGCGGGATTCATGGATTGCAGGTTACCCAAATAGGGATAGAGGCGAGAAAGTAAAAGCGGACGCAATCGCGAACCAGGCTGCCGGGCCCAAAACCTGCGCACCATCATTTCTTTAAAGATATTGTATCCTCCTAACATCTCGTCAGCTCCTTCACCGGTCATCACCACTTTAATACCATTGTCGTTTACCAGTTTCGACAGGAGCATCATCGGCACCGGAGCTGTGCGCAGCAATGGCATCTCTGCATGCCAGACCGCCTGGGGAAACCAGGTGGAAATATCGGTACTGCTGCAAATGGTATGATGATGTTTGGTACCCAACCGCTGCACCATTTGCAACTGATAACCCGACTCATCGAATTCAGAGTCGGAGAAGCCTATCGAAAAGGTTTGAAGCGAATTATCGGGGCGATGATCCCGGATTAAAGAGGCGATAACAGAAGAATCGAGCCCCCCACTCAGATAAGAACCCACCGGAACATCGGCACGCAGTCTGAGATTAACCGCTTTACTCAGAAGAGATTCAAGCTGCTCACCGGCTTCATTAAAGGCACCGGAAAAAGCCTCTCCACTTGGGTTGTAATTGATATCCCAATATTTTTTTAGTGAAACATGCCCCTTCTTCCAGGTTAGATAATGACCCGGGGACAACTCATGCACATCCGAAAAAGCAGTACGAGGCGTAAGAGTGGTCCAAAAGGTAAAGACCTGCTCAAGAGCCTCTGTATCCAATGAGCGCTCCAGTCCCGGGAATTCGAAAATCGCCTTTATTTCGGAGGCAAAAACCAACCGGTTATTATGAATGGTGTAGAATAGAGGCCGGATACCCAACCGGTCGCGGGCCATAAACAGAGATTGATTTTTAACATCCCATATAGCAAATGCAAACTGGCCATTGAGCATCTCCAGGCAATCGGCTCCATACTCACGATAAGCTAATAAAAGCACTTCGGTGTCACTGGTAGTTCTAAATTTACAACCCCGCTTTTCAAGATCGAGGCGCAACTCTTTGTAGTTAAATATTTCGCCATTTAAGGATATCCAAAAATTGCCGGTATCGTCGCTCAAAGGCTGCTGCCCGGTGGAAAGATCGATGATGCTGAGTCTGACAGTGCCCATGCTGGCACCGGCAGACAGATAGATTCCCGCCTCATCGGGGCCACGATGCCGGATGCGTGACAACATACGGTTCAGCACCTGCCCCGAATCGCCGCCATTCATCTCACTCCCCACAAAACCGGCAATACCACACATAGTTTATCCTTTTTTCTTTTTTACATAAGCTAGGATGGCATTCAAATTCTGAAAATTCTCCTCCATCAGGTCAATGTCATCGGTATGAACACCATATTTCTCTTCCAAGAAAGAGATGAGACTCAACAATCCCATGGAGTCGAAAATGCCTTCGTCGAAAAGCATTGTGGCATCCCCTATCTTTGAAACTTCGGTAAATGTAATCTCCGCGATAAAACTTCTTATTTCTTCCTTCATCTCAATGTTTTTTGTCCGGAACTTTACCTGCATATGTTTTATCGTATCCCCGCACCTGCAGGTGCTCCGTTTTTTAGTTAGATTGTAAATAGTGAGTCAATACGCATTTGTTCTTAGCGTTGTTAAGAATATACGAGTAAATTTAACTGAAGATTCAGGTAAAAACCAATTTATTTGTCAGGGGTATGAAATATTTACACCAAAGAGAGGTTGGGAAGGACATAGAGAGATGGAGAAGAGCAGGAAAGGATGAAAGATGAAGGAGTAGAGATGAAGGATTAAGGATTAGATGAAGGGATAGCTCAATCCGGCAGCTGCCGGAGAAAGCTCAAAGCTCAAAGCTCAAAGCAAAATAAGCGTGAGACAAAAGAGTTCGTAGGAAATATTAAAAGGAGCCAAAAGTTGCCTGCCTACAGGCAGTATGAAAACAGCCCCTACAATGTGGCAATATGGTATAAAAGCACCAGTGGCGCAAGATTTTGATAGAACATTAAGATGGTTAGACTGATTCTAAAGCTCCATAGGAGTGGAATTATGTTTTCCGTAAGAGGCTAAATTGAGCGAAGCGTTGCATTAAGCGAACTCGCAGAATCCCACCTCTTATTACTACTCAGGCCTATTTTGCTTTCAGCTATCCTATAATCTCTTAATCTTTAATCTGTTAACCTTCTGCATCTTTTCACAGCAGCCGGTTTAAATAGAGTTCCAAATTGGTGAAATCACTGTCTGGGGGGTATTCATGAGGGGCCGGTGGCATATCGAAACAATGCCTTGTGGATTTCTCTTCGAATACAAGTCCGGTTTCATTTTCGGAGTTAATAATCCTTCCTTTTTGCAGTTTAATATTACTGATTATCAAACTATCAACAGCATCCCGAAACAGAGGCTTAGGCCCAACCCTGTCCAACAGCGGGCTCATTAACGTGGCAGCCGGAAGCACCCGTTTTACGGAGGATTTAAAGGGAGGCTGCTCCATGGCAGAAAATCTCTGACCCGGATCAAAGATTTGTTCCTCAATGCGTTTATAGATCCTGTTTTTATGCCGGGTATTGTTATCGTGCCAATACACCTGCATAGTATCAGGCGCCTGACGGTGAACCGACAGCAAAAACTCATTCATGTTGTCGGCACCAGTTATATACAAGTTACCCTGAATAACTGCCTTAATGGGCCTGTCTTGAGGTCCCCGGCTGCCCAGATAGATGGCATGAGCACCCGAATCGTATATCAGATTGTTGATGATTTCCACCTTTGAGGTGCCTCCACGCACATTGGGATTCCGGTCGCGATTAAAGGCAAAAACATTGCCAATAACGCTGAGCTCTTCCACATTCATGGCCAGCAATCCGCACGAATGCCCAAACTTATTCAGTGCAAATCCAATGATGGAATTACTGATGGTGATGCCTTTCCCTGCATCTAAAATGCCTATATTCTCATCCAATCCAAAAGCAAACGAACAACGGTCGAACACCACATTGTAAACCGGGCGTTTGGTGCCGGCGAAACTTACACAATCGGACTGCCGGTTGTAGGCGGCACCCAGACGAAAGCGCACCGACTGAATGAGCACATCGTGCGTTTCCACAATAAATGGGACACCCGAGAATGTAATGCCTTTGCCCGGCGCCGATTGCCCGGCCACAAACAGGTAGGGATGCCTTACTAACAGTGGAAGGGTGGTATGAATGGTTCCGGAAACATTAAAAACAACGATGCGGGGAGCCGCCAAACTAACTGCACGACGAAATGAACCCGGCCCTGAATCGTTCAGATTCTCTACAAAAACAATCTCCGGAAGGGTGCTTCCGCCATACGCCGAACGGGAATCAGTACCAAAACCCTCAGCACCGGGATAAATACGCTGAGCACAAACCATTGGATGGACCAGCAGCATCATACCCGGAAGTAGAAAAGAATAAATAAGGAGATTTTTAATATTTAATGGTTTAAGAGGAACCGGAATTAAAAAATGTTTGAAGTAACTTCTTTTTCTTTCCATAAGAGATGCCCTTGGTTTCAAACTTATATTTGCTCATCAGCACCAGTCGCTCCTGAATGTTGAGGGGCATAATTACCTTGCCCGGATTACCAAATACCACTGAGTCGGCAGGAATCCTGCCTTTAATCACCGAACCGGCAGCAACAATGCAGTTGTCTCCAATGGTGGTATTGGGTAAAATAATTACATTAAATCCCAAACAAACATTATTTCCAATCTTAATGGACCCAAACAAATCGAGCCTGGGATACTTTGTTCGAAACACCCAAACACCACCATCGTGGTTAAGAAACCGAACGCCATTGGAGACCACCACGTGGTTACCCAATTCAATAAGATAGGGCTCAGAACCCCAATCGGCTTTGAAAAAGCGGCAGTTGTGGCCCATCTTTACGCCCACGCTTTGCAGAAGAAACCGCCGAACTTTAAGAACGGGGATAAAATGAACCAAAAGCAAAATTATCTTGACCCTTAATTTCATACAGGTGTAGCTTTTAATTTAGGGCCAACAATTTCGCGTTTATGAATGGCAAATCCAATAGCGCGGTACAATTAATTTTCACCCGTTACGGAGGACGTATCGCCTCTGCCCTCCAGCACATCAGTTATACGCTTGCAAAAGAGCGGATAAGCCGTGCTCGCCAACTTATGGGAAGGATGTGAATCCCGGTCGCTCACCGCATTTTGAGGCAACAAATAATCTCCACCACCAGTTTCCAGAGTGCGGAAATCCCATATAAAGATGTTATCCCCGGGCTGATCCCAATCGTTTATTACCCAATGTGAAAATGAGGTAGCCGCACCCGCCGCTTCGGCATTGGTCACAGCTTGTGTTAATGCCGGTGGTGTCCATACCAGGAACTGTGTATCCGGATATTTGTACATCTCCTCCTTTAAAGCGTTGTATTGCATCTTGTAGTTCTCTATCATCTTGCGATCGGAGTCGATATCGGGTGTTCCATCAAACACTATTTTGCTAGCCGGAAAACAATGTTTGAAAACAATCAGATCGTAATCCTGAGTGAGCGTTTTCAGCGTAGGTTCCTCCATGTAATAATCAGCATCTCCGTTTTTCACCCAGATGTTGTAATAATCAAATGGATAGTTGTTCCAGCCGTAGGGCTCACTTTTGGGAAAAGCCTGGTCTCCAATGATATAATTGGTGTTGTTCTTTTTATTGTATTTGCTAAACCACTTTTGTACAGAGGGCTCCAATCCCAACTTCCCTTTCACTTTGGTGACAAAATTATTACCACCCCGCCAGATGGTGTTACCGGTGCTGTGGTGTAAATAAGCTATGCGCCTGGTTTCTGGTTTGTTCATATCCTTTGAGTTAGATTTTTGACAACCTGCAATAAATGCAACAAAAATAGATGCCGCCGCTAAAGTTATAAAATATCGCTTCATATCTCATACAGTTTTAAAGGGGTTACAAATGCTCAATATAGGAAAAATGAAGGTTGACAAGCCTTTAAACTTCCATTTTTTGACGAAAGGCATACAAAACCGGACAAGAAAGATGATCAAAGCCTGAAAAACGCTCTGACCATTTCAAACATGGAAAACCACATTAAAGTTGAATGCTTTTGCAGATTATTTGACGAACGAACTGGATTTTTAGATGAACGAAAGTTTAAGGTAATTTAACGGTTCGCTTAAAAAGCCTCTGTTAGAATACTTTGTGACCATATTATATCAAAATCGGCAGCAAAAGAAATTTGACGAAACAACTTTTTCCGTAACCTTGCGTATTAAAACCTAACCCTAAAAGCAAAGTTCAATTTTAATCATTTATTTTTTACAAACCATGAAGAGAAGTTTTTTGAGTCGGATAATACTCTTGTCCGGATTAGTTGCAGTTGGATTAGCATGGAGTTGCACACCTGAGGAAGTAGAAGCATTAACCAGCCCTCCGGCAACAAGCGACACAGGGAAGCCGGAAGATAACAATACAAACAACAAACCGTCAGGCATCCCCGAATTTAACGAGACCAAAGCCTTTCCCACAGCTGAGGGTTTCGGACGCTTTTCCAGAGGAGGTCGTGGTGGCAAAACTATTTATGTAACCTCGCTAAAAGACACTAAAGAGCAAGGTACCCTGCGTTACGCCTTAGAGGTAGCCAAGGGTCCCAGGAACGTACTTTTTAAGATATCAGGTATTATCGAGTTAACCAAAAACATTAAAATTACCGACCCTTATGTAACCATCGCAGGGCAAACTGCACCCGGTACCGGTATTACACTGAAGAATGCAGGTATTCAAATCGAAACGCACGACATTATCATGCGACACATGAAAATCAGACCGGGCGACTCAAGAAATGGGGAGGAACCGAGCGACCGCGACTGTATTGTTGTATTTAAAGACCGTAACTGTCACAATCTGATGTTCGATCAGCTATCGCTCACCTGGGCCATCGATGAAAATATAAGTTTTTCTACCGGCACCAATAATTCAACCCTTCAAAACACTATTATTGCCGAAGGACTCTCCCACAGTCTTCACGACAAAGGGGAGCACTCCAAAGGACTTTTGATGCTGAACAATCTGGACAACATATCGATCATCAACAATCTGTTCGCGCACAATATGAACCGGAATCCATTGCTGTCCAGCAACAGCCGCAACATACATGTGGTGAACAATTTGATTTACAACTGGGGACCCATGAAAGCGGGCTATGGCACACATAGTCAAATCTTTGATGATGAGCTCCCCATTAACGATGCTGTCATTTACCGCAATGTGTATCGCAGAGGCAAAACCAGCCACGACCTGCCACTTTACCGCACAGGCAACTGGTTTTTAGTGGATGTCTCCACCCTCTACATTGACGACAATTACATGGATACCGATGGTAAGCTATCGAGCCTGAAAGATATAAGCACCTCATACAAGAGCTATCCCGACTTCTTTGCCAAATTCACCATGAAATCTGCTCCCCGCAACTGGCAGGAGCCCTACTCAAAAATTGTAACTGCCGATAAAGTGGTCGAAAAGGTATTGGCAACAGTCGGAGCCAGGGTGCCCATTCTCGACGAGGTAGATACACGGATTATCAGTGAAGCCAGAAATTTTACCGGCGACTTTGTCGATTCACCCCGTGCCATTGGTGGCTATCCCCAACAACAACAAGGCAATGCCCCTACCGATAGTGACGGCGATGGCATGCCCGATAAATGGGAACTGGAGAGAGGCCTGGATCCCCAATCGGCGCTGGACGGACCAGAAAATACGCTGAGCTCTTATTATACCAACCTGGAAGTTTACCTAAACGAGCTGGCTGGAGATTACGAGATATAATTGTAATTTCCCGCGGGAGACTCATGAATCATCCCGGTTCAGCGGCTTTTTGTTTTCAATGAGCCATAGATACAAACGGGCATACTGCTCCGACAATTTCTCCCAATTGTAATCCCTCACCAAACGTTCATAAGCCATGCCAGCAATGACCTGAGCCTCAAGAGGGTGATTAAAAACCCAATCGAGTTTTTCTGCCAGATCGCTTTTGTCGCCGGTTTTAAAGTAGAGCGTCTCCTTGAGGTTAAAGACTTGTGTATTTTCGGGAATATCGCTGCATATCAATGGCACTTTCACCGAAGCGGCCTCCAGAAGCATGTTGGACATTCCCTCGTGAAAACTGGGGAAAACAAAAACCCGTGCATTTTTGAGATAAGACATCAGTAAAAGCTTCTCTTTGATAAGATCGATGAATTGCACATCCAAACCCACAGAAAGATCTTCCAGCTTTAAGGAATAATCGCGATCGTGTGCCCGGTTACCAATAACAAGAACACGACCTTTATAATTGAGTTCTTTCAGAGCCTCCAGCATGATGTGACACCCCTTGGAAGCTATGATGCGCCCCGAAGCAAACAACACATAACCCTGCTCCTGAATTGGTGGTAGCTCTTCCTCTTGACTAAAAACAATACCATTGGGAATATACAGAATCTTACGCCGGGTTTGCGATTGAAACCCCCGGACTACCGGCATACTCACCGAAGTGAGAACATCAGCAGGCATCTTAAAAAAAAGCCACTCCATAAAATAGAAATACCGTTTAACTATCCACGACCATTTTTCGGCCAATCGGGGGCTGGCGCGGTGCCCCGCGATTACCGGGTATCGCAAACGAAGCAATGGAATTATAAAGGCCGCATCCACATGAAACACATGAATTACATCAAAACCACCCTTGAAAAGACAATAAAGAAGGGATTTTATATAGTAATAGAGAGTGTTTAGCGGGGCAATAAAAAACCTGGAGAAAACGATTTGCTCCACATCATTGTAAACACCTGATTCTCTGTGGGTATGCGTAGAAGTGTTGAATACCACAAAGTGGAACCGGTCTTTGAGATAAAGCATCATATTTTCACCGGCCCTTGCTGAGCCGCCAAAGGCAGGAAACCCCTTCAATCCTATAACTGCCACGCGTGGTTTTCGAATGGTTGAACTTTTCTTCATTTTTCGATGAGTTCAAGGTAGTTTTTTAAGAATAACTCTGTTGAAAAGAGACGCTTCAACCTGTTGAAACCGGCATTTCCCATCTTCCTTCGCAGGGAAAGATCGGCGGCCAGTTGTTCAATGGCATTGGCAACCTGTTCGGGCGCTCCGGTGGCAACCAGAATGCCGTTTTCCCCATTCTCTACCAGCCGGTTATTGTCGCCCACATCGGTAGCCACTACAGGCAACGCAGCCGAAAGAGCCTCCATAATGGAGTTGGAAAGACCCTCTTTAAGCGAACAACTCAAATAAAGATGAGCATGGCCAAAGAGCCGGGACAAGTTTTTAGGTGCAATTTCGACCTTTACATGCTGCGTAAGATCCAACTGAACAATCCACTCTCTGATTTGAGCCTCCTGTTCTCCATACCCGGCCATCACATAGGTAAAATCCACGCCTCTCTGTTTTAACAACTGCATGGCTTTAAGTGCCGTGAGATGGTCCTTCTGCGGCAAAAGACGGGCCGCGGTAAGGATTGTAAACTTAGCATCTTCACTTTGGACACAGCGCTCCATCTCCTCATCCAGGCCATTATGAATCACTATCATTTTGTCATTTCTAAAGCCCAATTTCGACAAATTTTGAGTACCTGAATGGTTGTTGAAAATGGTTTTGTGGGAGATGTGGTTGTGAAGCCATCGCTGCCATATTAGCTTTGAAGGTGCCAGTTCACAATTCCGGATGCCGCCATAAATATGGGGAACAGAAACCATCCGGCCCGCCAAACCACCTACAAAATTATTGAGCAACAGGAAGTTAAACAGGTGGGTAACTTTTTCGCGTTTTAGCAAACGAATGAAAGAAATGACTTTTTGCAGCGGGTTTCCACGGAGAAAGATCACGTTTAATCCATTTCCTGAAATATAGGTGTGGTAAAGAGGTGCCACCACCCGGTTACTCCACACCACTAAAAAAGTTTTGTGCCGGTTTTTAAGCTCTCTGGTAAGCAACAGGCTTTGCTTTTCGGCGCCGCCTACCCTCAGTTCTTTAATAAAAATGGCTACTACCATATTGAGGTCAATCGGTATTATTAAATAAAGCAATCTCCTATAATCAGTTGGTCATAAATTCCCATGGTGTGAAACGACGAAACCTTACAACCTCCTGAAAAATCAAACTCTCCCCTTATCCGTTCAGCGTATTCTGTTTCAGACAATTGAGTTACCTCACTAAGCACCAGCCCGCCGCCATAGGTGTTCAGGCAGTTCTGGGCAGGCCTGAATAATTTTTCGTCTCTAAAAAACAGAGGTCCGGCCGGGCGGGCGTGGCGAACATCCGAAACCACCGGATTTTTTGGATGGGGCACCCACTCGTCGCGAAGCAGGTTGTTACAAAAAAAAAGATGCAATTCCTGATAGGAAGAGGCGTAAGAGGTCTCCTTTTTAACCCCAAATATCCACCACTTGTGTTGATAGTAAAAAGGGGTGAGATCGACCCATTCTTCATGACTAAACACCGTACGGAAAAGGCTCCACTTCAATGGGAAACGGTCGGCTTTATAAATGCAAACCTTTGCGGCCTCACTGTTTTCGGGCAACATATACCATTCTTCCTCCACTTTAAATACAAATGGGTAGGAGAGATGCGTGGCATGTTTCAGCACCACCACAGGAGCTGTTTTCATCTGCAGAGAATTCCGGTGAAGTTCGGTAACGGACAAGTGCCCTTTCCCTTGCTGCACCTCTTCCAGAAAGAGAAAAAGCCCTGTTTCGGTGTCCACCAGCATGGGGTCGGCCCAGGCCAGTGCTGCCGGCGGTTTAATAAATTCAACCTTCTGAACTTTTAAAGTGTCGATACTTTGGACTGGCATCTTAATAAGTTGCCAGCGTGGTTTCAAAATATTTTCTTTGATTTTTTGAGAGAGCTGCCAAAGCTGAAATTTTAAGAATAGAGAAAACCTCCCTTTACTTTCTTCAACCATCTCAACATCTGGCTTATTATCGGGGGCAGTGGCTAACAACCGGTCCATTATTTTTTCCAGATTGTATCGTAAAAAGCCCACATTCTTGCGGAATGAAAAGTTGCGTGTCTGAAAATAGAGCTGCCGGCTCTTCCCCTCTCTTCCATTCCAAAGGATTAAAGGCTTTGCCAATGAGAAGAAATACAAATAGAAATACCACAGACCATTGAATCCGGGGTTTGTAAGCAGGTTGCCCCGGGGTCCGACAAAACAGCACTGCTCCACCCCAGGGTTATGAATAATTTTTTGGGCCGTTTTAAAAGACACTGCCCCAAAAACGGGAACATTGGGTTGCAGAGACTCAGTTTTAATATGCCTGTCAATCCTTACAGATTTAAAAAACGAAAATCTTTTATATACCAAAAAGTTTGTAAATGCAAGGAACCAATTCTGAAAACTTTTCCCCCTTTTCTGTCCTGTCAGGTGAAGGGAGAAGACAACTTCCTTTTTTTCACCATACTCCAGTAAAGTATCGTAAAACCAAAGGGCTACAACAGGGGATTCCAAAACAATCGATATCTTTCTCTTCATTTTTTCATTACTTCGCTGTAAACCGATTCGTATTGAGATACCATGCCGGTGATTGAGTAATTGCGTGCCACATGTTCTCTTCCGGCAAGCCCCATGCTTATGGATTTTTGCGGGTGGTTTAACAGCTCATCGATACGGGATTTCATTAATCGAATATCGTTTTGCGGAACAAGATATCCGGTCACCCCATCAACAACTACCTCATTGATGCCGGAGACGTTGGTAGCCACCACCGGTTTTTTCAACAGCATATATTCCAGAAGGCTGTTGGAGGTTCCCTCCCCGTAGGAGGCCAGAATGGCCACATCAAACAGGTTGACTACCTCTTCCACATTCCGGATTTTTCCGGTAAAAACGAAAAACGGCTTTTCACCGGCAGGCACCATCGCCTCAATGGTTTCTTTATCAGGGCCATCGCCAACTACAAAAAAGGTGACATCGTTCCGCTCCTTCAACAGCAACAAGGCAGCTTTCACAAACATGGGGAAGTTTTTTCTCCAGTCGATGGTGGCCACCATCCCAACCACCTTTTCATGCGGTTTCACACCATACATTAACCGCAAATCGTGAGGCATAGCCAACCCCTTTATCCTGTCGAAATTGATGCCGTTGCGAATGAGACGTCCCTTTTTCTGTGGCACCTTATAAACCTTCAAACCCACCATTGAATTGGATACAATGACATCTGAAAACGGGAAGGTATAGACCGTTCTGAACCAGGTTTTTGAAAAGATGCGCATGCGCGAGTTGGCAATCATCCCATTTACAAAAGGCTTTCCCGACAAAAGGATATAGGGTATCGTCACAACAGAGGGCAAAGCACCCCAACTGTGCACCAAGTGGGGCGAGAATTTACGTGCTTTCCAATAGAAGGAGAAGAGAATCAGGGGATCGATGCGAAATCTCCGACTCAGGTGCATCACCTCAACATCTTCCATATCGAGGATCTCTTTGTAGTGAATATCATTTTTAAGTATCAGTATCATAATCTGATACCTCTTCTTTTCGGATAACATCCTGACCAGCTCTACCAGGCGCCTTTGTTTCCCGCCATCTCTCAAGCTTTCAATAATCATCAATATCTTCATGTAACAGGATGTTTTCACCCGCTACCGCGGGTTGCATTTTCCATTTTGTTTTGTTGTAAACTATGCTGTTCGCCTTGCTTTAAACGTCTTTCCAACCAGTTGAGGATAAGAGCGGCACGGCGGTGCCAGGTGTAATTTTTCAAAAACTCGTTGTATGCGCTTTTTCCCATTCTTTCATTTAACACGCCATCATTTTGCAACCGGTCCAGTGCCCCAATCCACTCTTCCGGGGCATCAGGAGTGACGAGCAGGGCTGTTTCGTTCGAAAGGACTTCCCTCAGAACCGGCATGTCACTTACGATCATAGCTTTACCAGCCGACATGTATTCAAATATTTTTAAAGGCGACATATATAAACTGGTGGAAAAAGCCTCCTTACGGGACACAAACACTTCCGGTTGATAGGGCGCCAAAAGCACATCGCATGCATTTCGGTAAACATGCACCCCGGAGGGTGGAATAAAACCATAAAAAAACAGATTGGACGGAACTTTATGATTGCCATTTAAGTCGTTTTGACTGGCACCAAAAATATGAAATCCAACTTTTGCTCTGTTTTCCGCCATCTTTATGATAATCTCAATACCGCGGCCTTTAAAAATACTTCCAAAATAACCGGCATTAAAATCATAATCTCCCTGCAATTTACTCTTATCATCCAACGGTTTTTCATCGGCTGCATCGTGTGCTACAAACATAACCGATTCAGAGATTCCGCGATTGCTGTACATTTTTCTCATGGCATCTGAAATTACCACCATCCCCACAAAAGAGCGTCTTTTTATAAATTTCCGGAATAAAAACAACCAGGTACGCCTGGCTTGCGGAATAAAGGTGTGAGACTCTAACACAAAAGCCCTGGCCACCAGCGAAAGGGTAAACGCGGAAATAACCGACCGGGTATAAGCTATTTTTGGCCGGAATAAAATGACTTGAAAGAACGCTATGAATGCCAGGATGAAAGAAGCCAGACGACCTTTGCCGGGAACTTGCAGCACTTTAATCCCGAAATTAGGTTCAACGCCATAATAATCAAAAAGCTGATGATTGTTTTGATATTCCGGTGACCGGTAAGCCAGCAATCTTACCTTGTAGCCCTGATCGGCCATAGCTTTGCACATTCGCATCACATGAATGCTGCTGGCCTTTCGCCCCGGTAAAAATACTTCGGCCACGTAAAGAATTTTGGATGGATTGTTGCTCATAGTTTTTTACCTGCCTTTAAATGAACTTCCAATGAAAACAGTCCCTGAATCAGTTTTCCATGATCTCTGTGTTTATTCAAATGAGTCTTCCAAATGGAAATAACATCAAAATCGGACCAGAGATTTCGTGAATTCAATTCTTTTAATTGCGACCATATCAGTTGCCGGAAATATCCACTGCGAATTACTCTCGATGAAAAATCAAAATAGTTAATATTGGGATCGTTTTTAAATCCCACCCGTCTTTTTAGGCTACTCCACTTTTTTCTGAACTTTGGCTTCCAGGGAGCAGCAGCGAGCGGAAAGCCCTGGTTGTTCTTAACCGGAATGGAGAACAGATCCGGTTTCCACCATTGCAAAAACTTTTTAAAGACTGCCTGTTCGCGTTTCTGATCTTCCGTAAGCCCCAGGAAAAGATTCATCAATGCGGGATTGTTGAAAGGTGCTGCGTGGTCGAAACCCTTGAGCATCACATGGGGAGCAACATATTTATTTTGCCGGTTTAACAGATCCAGGCCCTCTTCAAAAGTAGGAAAACCCTGCCGGGGATAAGGTAATACCAGGTGTTGCTTCGAATAATCGCGGCCTCCCTTCAGAAAAACGCTGTCGTCTCCTTTTAAGAATCGGTTGAAATCCAAAAAATTTTCTATTCCCTCTTCCATATTTTGAGCCAGCTTACCCCGGAGGTGACTACCGGTAATGGGATCGCCTAAAAATCCCGACCAGTGCAGGGCAGTCCCAAACTCGTTTTTAACCCGATGAAACGGTGCATGGAAAAACAGAAAAGACTGATGATCCATAGCCACCGAAGCTTCCATGAGCTCTTCGAGGGTATAGAGATAATCATGAAGTGGAATCCTCACATTTTTCACGCCTAAATGTTTGGCCACACGGGCTGCGATTTCAAAATCGAAACTACCGGGCAGCCCAAAGGTGTAGGTTGCAATATGAGATGCATCTGTAAATTCGAGAAGCGCCCCCAGCACAGCACGGCTGTCTAATCCGCCGCTAAGTGGCACCACGTGTGTACGACCAGGTTGAAACAGCTCTTCAACCGCCTGAAAAAACTGCCCGCGAATGTGCTGAAAGAGCTCTTCTTCACTCATCCCCGTTTGGTCGAGTGATTCAATACTTTGTGGCAACTTTACCGTGGTGGGATGATAGTCTATAAAGTATCCCAGTTCGAGAAAAGAAGCGATTTTGGGTGGAAATATCATATATTAGTTATTACCTTGAATAAACAACTGCCAGGGCATGATGTTTTAAGTTAAACGCAATCTGTCAGCGAATCTGATATCTGAAACCTCTTTTTTCCCTGACGCAGTAAGCCAATACCTCATCGGTAAATTCTCCAAACAGCGGTCCGTTGCATTGTTGCATTATATCCATGCCAATATCAAAATTATTTAGCTCAACGAAACGCACCTGCTCATCCGCGTCAATGCAAAGATCAAAGCCTATGAGCCTTGAATAAAATTCCCGGGAAGCAAAAGCCTGTGCTTGTTCTGTCATTTCCTGATATTTAAAAACCTCAATACCCTCTTTAATCTCGACATTGCCAACTTTGGTAAACCGGCTTCCATATTTATCAATAGCTAAGCCGTTAAGAGTACCCTGAGGAGAAATACCACAAACAATTCCTCCCATACTTTGATTATCAACAGACGAACCTGGCTTTCCTACCCTTAAAACAGATTGCAAAATATGAACCTTCTCGTCCACGACAGATCGGTAGGTAAAGATTCTTATTGTATTTAACGATGAAGCATTAAAGGCAGAATAAAACGGATGTTGCTGCACAAAGCATTGAATTAGGAAGTTATACCCATAAAATTTTTCCAGCCACTCTTTTCCAACCATCTCATCACCAGCAAACAAATGACCACTTCTGCTTTTTAAAATTCTAACCGCCCGCCCGCCATGAGACTCAATAGAAGGCTTGAGAATGACCCTCTCGTATTTTTCAGCAATAAGCGTTAAACTTTTCTCCACATCTCCCATCGGTTCATAATTCGTATCGAGATAGATTCCATGCATTCTTCTGAGTAACACTGGTGGCTGAATCCGTTTATCAAAAATCAGAGCATACATGTTTTTATCGGCAAAGGTGCGCCCATATTCCCGGTTGTTAAGCATGGGTTCGATGTGGGTATAATGGAGACTCGCAGGCACATAGTCGGCACTCTTAACCCCCGAAAGTGAGGAAAATAATCGCAAAAAAACAGCCGGAATCTTTGACGATAGCATGCGCCACTTTTTTCTGTATTGCTGAAGGTCGCCTCTGTCAGTTACTCTTTCCATCTCCGGCATCAGGGACTCTAATCTCAAAGCTTCAACAATGGAATCCAGATAGGTTTGATAGTAGGAATTGAGCCGTACGAACTTCTTCAGTCCACGGTAAACATATCCTAAAGAATAACGATAGCCGTTTAACAACTTATATTGAAGTTTTGCTTTCATCCAGTGAAAATTAATTAAACAACAACATCTCTAATAGATGAATTCCTCCTCATCTACACTCTTAAAAAATCCACCTTTTTTTGTCTTCGGCAATATTCTACAACCTCCTGCGTAAAAGCACCGAAAAAAGTGGATCCGTAAACCTGAGGTAAAAGGCCTGCATTGGAGGCATTAAGCTCAATTAAACGTGGCTTTCCCTCGGTATCTAAATTAATATCGAAGGCCACCATCCGGTTATAGGGCATTTTTAACGCCACCTTTTTTGCCAGATTATGCATCTCTTCGAGTTTAGGAGCCTTACCAATTTCCGTTAATTTCACCGAGGGTTCGTAAGGCAGGAAATCAATTTTGTCCATCTGTTTATTATAACCATGTAAAAAGGTGCCATCGGGCTTCACATAAATCCCAACCCCACCTGCCTTAACATTGTCAACCACACTACCCGCAACTCCTACTCTGAGTGCTGAATGCAGCACATGAGGAATTTCATCCACCGGAGAGCGGTACACATAAATCCTGAAAGTATTAAACGATGTGGGATTGAATCTCTTATAAAAAGCATGTTGCTCCACATATTCCTGAACCACGTAATTTCTGTAATAATATTTCTGCAGATTTTGCAGCGAAAGTTCAACCTCATCATTCACGCAATGCCATTGATCTCCAGCATCTTTTTTGAAAACCAGCACGTTGCGTCCGCCCCAGGAGTCGATAGTTGGTTTCACCACTATTTTGACCTGTTTTTTGAGTTCCTGGGTAAGAAAAACCTCCGGGTTGATAATCGGATGCCTTTTAAAATCAAAAAAAAGACCATTCAGGTTACGAAGAAGTGACATCGGCTCATTATCAATATCGTACAATCGAGCATAGTTTCCCTTCTCGGAATAACCCCAGGCCATTTGTTTATTATTCAACAGAGGGTCGATGGTACTGAAATAGACATTATCAGGCAGATATTCGGGGGTTTGAAACTTATTCAACGTGCTGCAAACCTCCAGTATATTGCGCGGCACTATAACCGACCGACCCCAGCCCCACATCTTTTGATATTCACGATAAATGTGTTTGTCAACCTGTACTGGCTCAATTATGCGTCTCTTCATATCCTGATAGTCCTCATAAATCTCCAGGTCTCTGCGCAGATAGTACAACTTTGCAGACAAAGTACGGGAAACCTTATAAACCGGGTTGATTATTTTGGATAGCTTTACCATGATAGTAGGTTATGTGTTAGAGCTTTCATCTTTAGCTTCCTGCTCCCGCTCATAGATCTCTCTGCGCACCTCCTCCTTCATCAAACGGCGGGTACGTTTGTTTTTTTCATAAGCCAGTCGCAGCATATTAAAATAGTTCACCATTTTTCTCAGAAATCGAAAATTAGAGAGGGCGTTGTAATAATTATCCCTCAGAAATTGCACCTCTTTGACGGCATCCTCTGAAAGGCTTTGACGACTCAATCCATAAACTGACTTCGATTCTTCGTGGTTCCGGTAAGCTCCCATGAATTCGGGAATATGAAAGAAGTCCGTCTCCCGAATAAAGCGATACCACAGGTCGGAGTCCATCACGAAATGCAACGATTCATTGAGGCCATTGACTCTACGCCACAGATCGGCTGTAAAAAAGGAGGTCTCTTGTGGGATGCGAAGAGCGAATTTAGCAAGCGCCTTATTAAGCGACACCGGCTCAAATACATCTATAATCCGCCCCTTGCTGTTTATCTCCACACGATTGCCATATACCACCTCACATTGGGGATGCTTTTTCATAAAATGCACCGCCACACGAATGGCATCGGGATAGAGAATATCATCGGAGTTGAGCCAGTTAAAAATGTCGCCTGTGGCGCGGGCAAAGCCTTTATTGATGGCTTCGCTCTGTCCGCTGTCGGGTTCGCTCACCCACCAGGCCAGCCGCTCCTTATATTTTTTAATGATTTCCACGCTGCCGTCGGTGGAGCCGCCATCCACGATGATATACTCAAGGTTGGGATAATCCTGATTGAGTACCGAAAGGATGGTCTCCTCCAGGTAAGCAGCCTGGTTGTAGGATGGCGTTACTATGGTGACTTTAGGAAATTGCATAATTTAGGGTATTGTTTAACTAACTGTTTAAAAATTAAAAGGATTAGCGATAGCAGATTTTACTAAATCTCATATCGCAAATTGCAGATTATTCATTCTGTCTGTTTTATTGTGAAAAGGCCTTACAAGCTAACCTTTTTTTGCATTATTGATTCAAACAGCGCCCTCTGTTTCTCCCCCACCATTTGCTGAGAAAAGTCACGCTCAATTTTTGCCAGAGCCGCTTGTCTCATGACTTGATAATCGGAGTCGGGCATTTTCACCAACCTCTCCAGGGCATTGGCCAGAAGGTCGGTGTCGATTCGTTCTACCAAAAGACCATTTTGGTTGTGCTCCACCATATCGCTTATCCCGCCAATATCAAAAGCCACCACCGGGGTGCCACAAGCCAGCGATTCCAGCACGGTATTGGGCAGGTTATCCTCAACAGACGGCAAAACATAGGCAGTGCTGGCGGCATAGTAGTTTGCCAGTTCTTTTTTGTCGTGAATAAAACCCAGATTGATCACTCTAAAAGGCACTTCGCTGAGGGTGGGAGACTCTTCGGCGCCAAACACCAGAAACACCAGGTCGTCGGGCGGTACACGACCTTTTAGCTTTTTTAGGGCATCCACCAACAGCCAGGCTCCCTTTCGACGGTCGTTTAATGAGTTAACTGCTCCAAAGAGCAATACCTTTTGCCGGGGTTTAATATTCAGCTTTTCCCTTACCGGGCGGGTATCAACAGGCTTAAATATTTCGGGTTCAACACTGTAAGGCAATACTTCTATACGTTTGTCGCCAAACAACCGGCTCTGTTTCACCATTTGTGCCATCCAGTTGCTGGGGCACACAATAGTAATATCCAGGTGCTTCCATTTCTCATACTTTTGCCTCCACAAGTGGCGGCTCCAGTCGTGCGGCCCTGGAATAATCAACTTAGGGCAATTGCCGCAGCCGGTGGTAAACCCTTTGCAGTCGCCGGGATAGTGACAGCCTCCTGTAACTGCCCACAGGTCGTGAAAGGTCCACACCAGCGGCACCCCCAACCTGGCTATCTCGCCCACCGATAAAAAATCATCGTTAATCCAGTGGAGGTTAATGATATCGGGTTTTAGTCGTTTTATTTTTCTCAAATAAAACCGGGGCCAACGGGACACCGACCAGTAACCCTCGCCGGGAATCTTACGTTGCCGGGTAAGTTTACGTTCATATTTTAGAAGATACTTAACCACCCTTCTCATGAAAAAGGAGTGCCGCAGGTTAACCATGTGTTCTCCCGGTTCAGTGGAATGCACAAAAGCATAGGTTGCCCTGGCCCCCGCCTTTAAATAAGCATTAAAATATCGGTGGGCGGCTATAGCAGCTCCGCCTTTCAACTGATTGGTATTGAGAAAAACAACATGCATAGCTCCGGTTTTTATTGGTTCCAGATGCCCTTGGCGGTCCGGTTGATAATTTTATAATATTGAATGGGATGCAACACTGCCCCGAAAGAAAGACAAATGATGGTGCCCAGGATAACGCCCGCCGAACCCATCTCCAGGTTTCGGGCAAAAAATATAGAGAGAGGAATATTGAGTCCCGCAATAATAATGGACATGTAGAGTTGCAACCGTATCTTCCCCACCCCGTTGATGAGATAGACAAACACGTTGTTCCATGTCTTAATGGTAAAGAACAGAAGCATGAGCAACGACAGATGAAAAGGAACGGTAATGATATCGCCAATCCATATATGATAAACCCAGCCCGAAATGGCAAGCATCAGAAGGCTTCCACCCACAGAGACACCCCAAAGAATGAGTAGATGGTTCATAGATTTACGTATCCAGGCAATTTCATTCTTTACAAAGGCCTGTGTAAAAGCCGACCAAAAGGGCTCCAGCACTATCATAAACAACATCTCTACAATGCCAAAATACTTACGTGCCACATTGTAGGGCACCACATCTTGAGGGCCGGTAATCTGTGATATGATGATATTGTCGGTGGAGAACATCACAATAACGGCTATCTGTACAATAAAAAACTGAATCCCTATAGAGGCCAATCCCCGAAACTTGTGCCAGTCAACAAACTTAATGGAAGGGCGGATATGTTTGTAACGACCCGAAAACAATATAAAAGAAGCCAATACTAGTGTAAACAGGACGGTGCCACTGGAGAGAAACCCTATGACCATTAAATTACCCGACATAAAGTGGAACTTATAAGCCAGATAGATGCCTACAAAAAACAGCACACTCGACACTGACTGGATGGCCTGACTCACGGCAGGTTTTTGGTCGGCCACCAGGATGGTTTGCACCAGCTTTAAAACAAAGCGGATGGAAAAAAATGTGAAAACAATCAATAAGGTGCCTATAATCATCTGCTCCATGGATTGGGATACAGCCAGGATTTTAGGCCAGTCCAATACAAACACGCTCACCATCAACAGAAAAAACATTATTGCACTTATTATGGAGATGATGGCGTAGGTGGAGCTCACGTAAGTCCTGGCCAATTTAATATTGTTCGCTGCCAGTGCCTCGGCAAGCTTATTGCGCAGGCCCGTCCCCAACCCTATATTGAAAAACCCAAACCAGTCGATAATGCCACCCAGGGTGAGCCACACTCCATGAAGTTCAACACCCAAAAACCGCAGCGTAATGGGGAAACGTAGGTAACTGACGCTTACATCAATACCGCGAAGAAACAGGAGCCCCAAAATATTTTTGCGAAGACCCTGGCTTCTTTTACTGCCCGATTTTAAAAAGCGGTCGTTCAGTCCCTTCAATAAATTCATTTTCCTCGATGTATTTTCTGTCATAATAAGATGCAAACAAGTAAGATAGAGCAAGACCAAAGGTAAAAACCCAATAGAACACCATAGATACATTGGCCCAAAGAAAAACCAGGAATCCGAAAAAGCTCCCATAAAAACCGGTTCTTCGACCCACTTTCCAGAGTCGAAGAGCTATAAGTCCCCAAAACAGGAGGGCTAAGAAGGTACCCACGATGCCATAAGAGAACAGATGGGCTAAGTAACCCACATGAATCTGTGAAGAGCGGTCGGCTAACGCTACAAACACCTCCTGTGTAAGATGTGTGCCGGTACCAAAAAGAGGATTCTCCGGAAAAAACCGGGCAAATATCTCCAGTGCCAGCAAACGTGTCCCCCCCGACGGATCCAGAAGCCTCTCCTGTATATAACTGCTGATATCGTAGCCAATCAGGTGCAAAACAATTCCCATTAAGAGAATCATAACCACACCGCCAATCAAACCTATAAAAAGATTGCGGATTACCTTTCCCTGATAAAGAAGCACCGGGGCGGCGGCAATAAAAAACCCCAGCTGGATGTATCGTGAGTTATTGACTACCGAGATAAAAAAGCCCAGCAACAGGATCAAAATGGGAATGCGATTGTTCTCCTTTATCTCGTACCCCACCACCAGAGCCAGTATTGGTAAAAATGAGACGCCTATATCGTTGATATTGGTAAATCCAAAAATAGAGAGCCGACGTACCAGTAAAGGGTTGTTTTCCCAATGATAATGAAGCATGGAGAACTGAAACTTTTCGGGGGTGAACAAAAAGGAGCTGTACACAACCTGAAGCAATGAAACAACAGCACCCAGCACAATTAAACCTTTAATGATCTTTATCAGGGTGTGAATCAAATTTTCTGAAAAGATAAGATTGTCCACCACAAAGAGCACGGCCACCGCATGCAGAGAGGGATTTAGAAAAAACTCGTAAACCATGCCCTTCCGGGCAACCGTATCCTGCCACAGAACTACATCCCACGAGATATAAAACAGTGCTAATAATATTCCGGCAGGTATATAATTTCGTATTAGCACATTGTTCCAGCCTCTTATAATCAGCAACATCATGGCCATAATTAAAATTGTGGACCCATAAATGCGCTCGAACCCCTGATCGACAGTCCTGTAATCTACAAAACAAACAATAGGCGCCAAAGCAAGGGCAATGAAGTACCAATGTGACAAAAAGCTGATTTTAAAAAACCGGTTGTCATTTATACCCATACCTATAGTTATAATAACGCCTGTTAAGCCCCAGGCTTACATCATTAAGTATAACACCAATCGTGCCGGTTCTAAACTCCTTAATATTCTCTAATGTAGAGCGAAATACCGAATTCGGTGTATAGCCCGACCTGGCCAGCATCAGCACCACATCGGCCTGTGGCAATATGGCCCTGGTATCGGTGACAATAAGAGGAGCTGAGTCTAAAATAATAAAGTCGAATTTTTCCTTCAGTTCGGTCAGCATCTCTCTAAACCTGGCGGCCTCTAATATCTCGCTGGGATTGGGGGGAACACCTCCGGAGGGAATAATGTAAAAATTAGGGTTTCCTTCAGGATAGATGATATTGCCCAGTTCTGCCTCGTTATTAATGTAGTTTATCAAACCCGGTTTCCCTTTCAATCCCGGCATATAATTGTTTACAAGCCTGGGGCGCCTTAAATCGAGCTCAATAAGCAAAGTGGGGCGTCCCAGTTTACCCAACGACCGGGCAAGGAAATAGGAGGTAAAGGATTTTCCCTCGCCCTGTACCGAGGAGGTCAACAAAATAATTTTTTTAGAAAGGTCCTGGGTCATGGTTTTTTTAGAAAATGCCAGCACGTGGCTTCGTAGCTTTCGAAAAGCTTCAGCGTCGTGCGAGAGCTGCCTATCCTCCATAAGATTATTAAAGGAGCGCGTATGCAACACCTCACCCACGTATTGAACATTTCCAATAAAACCAATGTCTTTTTCGCTGCTTATTTTACCAAAAGCCGCATCATAAAACAACACCAGAATAGTAGGCAAAAGTAATCCCAGGAAAATAGCAAAAGCAATGATCCGATTACGCTTAGGACTTAAAACGTCTATATAGGCAGGCGGATCGAACACCTCATAATCGGGTAGATTGGAGATACGGGCAATTTGTGCTTCTGCCTTTTTCTCCATCAGATAGGTGTAGGTTTCGTCGTTGAGCCTGAAGTCACGCTTATAGTTTATCAAGTTCCTTTGGGTTTCGGGAAGCCGGCGTATTTGTTGCTCAATGTTGGTGCGCTGTGTCTCAATCTTATCCAGGTTCATCTGAGCCACGTTTAACGAATAACGCACATTTTCGCGTATCGTGCGCCTCAGGTTGCTTATGCGCCGTTCTATCTGCACCAGCAGGGGATTCTTGGTTTGTTTGTTCTCAATTAATTTGCTTCGTTGTCCTACCAGTCCGACATACTCCTCCATCAAAACACTTAAAGAGTTATTGTTGAGCGACATTACCGCCGACATAGAATACTCAGTGTAATCGTCATCGTTTTTAATCTGGTCGGACAGATAGGTTAAGAACTCAACTTTTGTTACCAACTCCCGCCTCTGCTCATTGATTCGGGTAATGTCCTGATTGAGTCGTTCGGCAGTGATGTTAACATCCAAAACTTCGCGATTGGTTTGATATTGCTGCAAAGTACGCTCGGCTCTCTGAAGTGAATCGGATACGTTGGCCAGCAACCGGTCGATGTAATCGATGGTGGAAACCGCGATGTGGTTTTTGCGCTCCAGATTATTTGCAATAACAGTTTCAAGAAATGCCTTCAAAAAATCCATACCTTTGTTAACGTTGCCTGTGTGGATGGAGACATTCAGCACCGTGCCGGTAAGATTGGCAGGTTCGAGCACCAGCTGGGATTTAAAGGCTTCTGCCAGCTGATCATCGGTTTTAATAATAAAGCTGTATTTATTGCCAACAATACTCTCCAGGTCGCCTTCATCTTCAAGGAAAATGGTGAATTTAAAATGGTCGGTCGAGAATGGTTCTCCAAAGAGGCCCTTCTCCGAAAAGCTGAGGTCTTCCACTTTATTAATAAACGAGTTGCTTACAAAGTCGTAAACCCCGCCTTTCCCTTTATCGATGGTAATGCGGTAAAGCTTATCCGAGAGTATCTCCAACTGAAAAGGAACCCCTACCAACTGGGGATTTCCGGCGTCCATCACCACATTAAAGGGGCTGCTTTTATAGAGCTCCTTTTCAAACATAAAAGAAGACTGGAAATATTCTATCCGGGTATCAATTTTAGAGAGCGCCTCATGAATAATGGGCAGCGCCTGAATGGTGAGCAAGCTGTTGGCGAAGTTTTCGCGTCCGGCAAAGAGCTCCGAGCCGGCAACGAAAGTGGAAGGATCAGCCACGCCACGTTGCACCTCATGCACCACCAGCTTGGCGCCTAATTCATAAACCTTGGGTTTTAAGTTTACATACAACCAGGCAACAGCTACAAAAAGGAGGACCACAACTGGGTAAATCTTCCAGTATTTACCCAGTCGTCTGAATAAATTTCTTACATCGTCGGAGACAAAATTAGTATCCATCAGTGGTTCCTCCTCATATAGTCTAAAATTAAAATAAAAGTGGTTGCCGATGATAAAACAAGGCTGAACGGCACCCGGTCGATGCCCCAGTTTCGGCGTCCAAGCGGCTCTACATACACCACATCGTTCGAGTGAAGATTATACAACTCAGAGTTAAACAAATCTTTATCGGTAAGATCCACCCGGCGCTTGGTAATGCGCCCATTCTCTTCTCTAATAATCACCACGTTTTCGCGGTTGGCATACTCTTCCAAATCACCGGCCAGGCCCAAAGCCTGAAATATATTAATGTGCTCGCCCGAATAGAAGTACCTGCCGGGCCGGGCCACCTCTCCCAAAAGGGTAATATTCTTATTTACAAACGAAACCCGCACCGAAGGCGAATAAAGATAATCGACCAACTCACTCTGTATCAGTCCGGAGACTTCATCAACGGTGAGACCAACCACCTTAAGCTTGCCTATCAGAGGCAGGCTAAGGTTACCCTCCTCATCCACGCGGTATGCAATCAGCGAATAGTCGGTGCTGGTACGGCCGCCCAATCGTCCCGATTCGTTGTTCAAAAAGTTGGGTTTACTTTCATCAAAGGTGTTGACTTCAATGTAAAGCTCGTCAAAGATTTCTATGACCGTTCGTTTACTTTTGTTGAGATATTCCATTGCAAACATCTCCTTGTTATGGTCATCCTGTACATAAACTATCTTTTTATTAGGCATGCAGGCTGCCAAAGACAGAATTAACAAATAAAATGGGATTGCTTTTCGCATACTTTATTCAAATTAGTTTAGACCTGCCTGAATCCGAAGTATTAATTTAAATCAAAGATAACAACAATCACAGCAAAATTCCTATATTTTTTTACGAATCACCCTCTCTTTACAGATGAATGAGGCTATTTGAGAGTTTTGTATCTTACTAAGACTGGCTCTGCTACAAGAACCACATTTAAAAGAGATAACATCACCATGAACCTGTTTTGGAATTTGACCAATGGGGGAAAATGCATGATTAAGCTTGTAAATAAAACCTTATCTTTGAATAATTAAAAGTAAACCCAAAGCTGTTAAAAAATCATGAAGCATTCCTTGCCAATAATTTTTGCTCTGGTTATCGTTCCTTTGCTTTTTTCGTCCTGTTATTCACTAAAAGATTCCATCTACCTTCAGGGGGATATTTCAAAGGAGCTGAATGAGGTAGATGGTGCCTTCATCCAAAAAACTTCCGATTACATCATAAAAAACAACGATGTGTTGTACATCAGGGTAAGCAGCCTGGACGAGCGCACCTCCTCCTTTCTCAACAACCAATCGGGATACACCACCATGCCCGAGAGCCCTATGTCGGCCAGCCTTTTAGGCTATCGGGTAAGCCTGGACGGCTCCATAGAATACCCATTCATAGGAAAAATATATGTTGCCGGCCTTACCCTGGAAGAGATTCAGGCAAAATTACAATTGGCCGTGGGCAAATACATTGAGCAAAGCAGCGTAATTGTAAAGCTGCTCAACGACAACATCACGGTCATGGGTGAGGTGACTATGCCTGGAAGATTTATGCTGAGCAGCGAAAAAATAAATATCCTTGAGGCCATAAGCCTGGCAGGTGAAATCACCGATTTCGGCAACCGTAAGCGCATCCGGCTGATTCGAAAAGAGGGAGAAATCCCACAAATGTTTGTGATAGATGCCACCGACGAACGGCTTATTTATTCGCCCTATTTTATTCTTCAGCCGGGTGATATTCTCTACGTTGAGCCCCGCAAGTTTAAGGCTGTGAGCATGTCGGCGGTGCCATTCTCGCTGGGCGTATCGCTGATAAGTGTGGTGATCCTCACACTCACCTATATTAACACTTTGGATTCAGGCAATTAGTCGCTATTAAAAAATGCTGAATGGTGCATTTCGACGAGCTCAATGTAAAGCGTTAGTCTCGTTTTTGAAACAGTTATTTAAGATTCAAAAGTTATTAGAAAAATGACAGATACGGGTGAAACTACCTTTAATGAAAAAGGATTGGATTTTAAGAAGCTTTTTAAGCGGGCTGTAAAATATTGGTACTATTTTCCCATATTTTTTGTTGCTGCTGTGGTGGTCGTGGCATTTTATTACAAAACCACCACCCCCGAATACCGCATCAGTGCCCGGCTGCTCATTTCAGAGGGCGGGGAGTCCCGCTCGTCCATGCACAGTGGGAGTGCCGAAAATGCCATGCCAGGCATCAGCCTGGGACTACAAAGTAATTTCGACAATCAAACGATCATTCTCACCTCACTTCAACAGATAGAAAATACGCTGGCTCAGCTCGACTTTACCGTTTCCTACTTCTCGGATGAGCTATTCCTGAAAAAAGAGATATACAACAGCAGCCCCTTCAGGGTAATCATTGACTCCTCAAAAGTGGCGGTTTCCAACCTCGACTTTTCGCTGGAGTTCATCTCCCGCGATCAGTTTATCCTCAACCTCGAAAATGACTCGCGAACCTATTCGGGGCAACATAAATTTTTTGAAAAAATTGAGAGCCCGTTATTTGCATTCTCTGTTGTACCTAAGGAGGAGCTTATTGGCGACCAAAACAACCATGTGGACAACCGTTATATTTTTAAAATCCGCACCAGAGAGAGTCTGGCCGGCTATTATCAGGGAAAAATAAGACTCGAAAGAATTCAATCGGGTGCATCCATTGTTGACATCAGCATTACCGAGAGTAATATCAGGAAAGGGATTAAGTTTTTAAATAATCTGGCACAAAATTCAGTAAGTTACACACTGGACAAGAAAAATCAGATTGCAACCAACACTATCAACTTTATTGAACGACAGCTGGTGGGTGTAATGGATTCATTAAGTGCCGCAGAGACAGTTCTGGAGGAGTTCAGAAGCCGGAACAAGGTGATGGATGTCTCCTATCAGGGGCAGATGATCATTACACAGTCGGGTGACCTGGAGAGCCAAAAAGCAGAACTTGTAGCGCGGTTGGACTATTACACCTATCTGCTGGAATATGTGCAGAGCAACCGCGATGTGCAGGACATCACCGTACCATCGGCTATGGGAGTGAGCGATCCTATTCTCAACCAGCTTATCGGCGAGCTTTCAACACTGAATGCAGAAAGATCGAGTCTTCAGTTTAACTCCAGCATCGAAAATCCCAACATCACACGCATCGACCACCGCATAAGAACTCTACGTAACTCTATTGTTGAAAACACCAAAAGTATTATTACCACCACCAACCTCTCCCTAAACGACCTTAATAACCGGCTTTATCAGTTGAGCCAGCAGATACAAAAACTGCCCAAAACCGAACAAACACTTTTGAACATCGAGCGGAGATTCCGGATGAACAATGAGATGTACACCTTTCTGCTGGAGCGCCGTGCGGAAGCACAACTGGCAAAAGCCGCCAACATGCCCGATAATGAAATAGTGGAATTGGCACGCGTACGCGGACAGGTCGCGCCCGATAAAACACGCAGTATCCTGCTCATTTTTGTGTTTGGCCTCATGCTGCCCGGCATCATCGTATTTTTAAAGGTTTACAGTAACAATAAGGTACAGGAAGAAGAGGACTTAACCTCTATCACACAAAAACCTATAATGGGTACGGTACCATTCAGCAAACGACTCAGCAAAGAGAAAAGCATCATTATCAATACCAGCTCACACTCCTCCATTGCCGAATCCATCCGCAACCTGCGCACCTCCATCTCCTACTTTGGCATAGGCAAACAGCAAAAAACCATATTGATTACCTCCACCATTCCCGGTGAGGGCAAGACCTTTATTGCTGCCAACCTGGCCAGTGCTTTTGCCCAATTGGGCAAGAGCACGTTGCTGATAGGATTCGACCTGAGGATGCCAAAAATAGACAACAAAATGATTCCTTCATTAAATGACAACGGTCTGGTGCATTACCTTTTAGGAGAGAAGGATTGGAGAAATATACTTCAACCTACGGATTATGGCACTCTAAACGTTATCATAGCCGGAGGCAGCCCCCCAAATCCATCGGAACTCATTGCCAGCAGGGAAACCGAGCTGTTGTTCGCGGACCTGAAGAAACACTTTGAAGTTATCATTATCGACTCCCCGCCCATTGGTTTGGTAAGCGATGCCTATCTGCTGGCTGCTTATAGCGATTTAACGATGATCATAGCCCGGCAAAATCTAACCCCAAAGGATTTGTTCCGCAAAAACATGAACAACCCAAAAACAAAGCAATTGCAACATGTGGCACTGGTACTGAACGGCACCGAACATGAAACAAAAAATTATGGGTATTATTATGAAGGCGGAAAATAGGAGCCTCCCCCACCCCCCCCGCAATAGCGGGACAGGCTCTTCAAAGGAGGGGGCTTTAAAAGGGTAAAGTTACAATCTGAAATCATTCAATTTTCTACTCGTAACTCTTCTTCTATAGCCCGCCTAATATTTGTGCCAAATAGTGAAAATCAGTAACAATATTTTCATCCCACCCTTCATCTTATCCCGCTCCCTTCTCCCTCCCCTTTGGAGAGCCTGTCCCGCTATTGCGGGAGGGCTGAGGGGAGGCTATCCCTCAATAGCCACAAATACGAATCCTCCAGCACCGCCTGAACCGGGATGGCGTTTCCATCGGGTTGCTCTGTAGCCAGACATCTCAGGCGCACCATATCACCGCGATTCATGTGGTGAATTACCGTGTAGCGCCGGGTCATACTCTCCACCTCATAGGGTGAAACCTCAACCTGCCACACTTTACCCTGAGCGATGGACATCATATTGCCCGGTTCGCCCCAATACTTAAGCTCACCGTTCATAATCACCGCCACCTGGTTACACGAACTGGCGATATCCTCAATGATGTGGGTGGAAAAGACCACCACCCGCTCGCGGCTCAGCTCTACCAGCAGGTTCCGGAATCGGATGCGCTCACGCGGGTCAAGCCCCGCGGTAGGTTCGTCCACTACTAGTATGCGCGGCAGATGCAATAAAATCATGGCAATGCCGATACGTTGCTTCATACCGCCGGAGTAGGCACCAATTTTATGTCCGCGTCTCTCCCACATGTGCACCGATTTGAGCACGTATTCAATGCGTGCTTCACGCGCCGGTTTATCAATCAAATTCTTTAGGATAGCCTGATAGTTCAGAAAATCCCAGGCTGTCATATTCTCATAGGTGCCAAACTCCTGAGGCAGATAACCAATCAGACCCTGAAGCTCTTCACGATGTTGAGCGGTATCGAAACCGTTTATGAATATCTTACCATAACTCTGCTCCAATATCCCACAAAGAATGCGCATAATGGTTGATTTGCCGGCACCATTGGGCCCCAATAGGCCAATCATGCCGCTCGACAGTTCCAGCGAAACCCCTTTGAGTGCCTTAAACGGGACTTTGCCCGGCCTGGCAAAGGGAAAAAGCATAAGCCACTTCACCAGAGTGCGACGCATCCGCACCATTTTTCCCTTCATCTCATCTGGTTTCAACTTTCCTGTTTTAGTTCTGCGCGCCGTGGCCACAATGCCCGCAAAAACCAGCCAAAGGATAAAGATGGTAATCGCACCTCCCTTACTTTTCCAGCTCATCCACATCAATCCAAATAACAGAAGAGGATAGCCCAGATACCAAAAGCTCCAAATGGTTTTCAGAAACCACCCTCTCTCCAGAAGATTTATGGAGCGGTATTGCAACCATCTGTTATAGAGATATTTAAAGAAAAAGTTAAGCAAGGCAAAATTTAACACCCAAAAGACCAGCTGCCAAAAGCCACGCTGCATATAGATGAGCGAAAACCAAACCGAAAAAACCAGTAATGGCACCTGCCAAAGTAATCCATTTTGAAACGAAGCCTTGCTCAAAGGGCTATTCATCATACTGTCATATAACCTTTTGCGCTGTTTCCACTCCCGTTTGAACCGATTGTCGCGACCATAAATCTTCACCAGATTACGGATGGTGATGCGAATGGGCACATCGTGTGGCACCAGCTGGCTGTTGGCTCTTTTCAGGCTGTTGAGGGCGAACCACAATACTCCCGGAATGCCCGCCACCACTAAAATGGTAGTTACCATTTGCCACAGTACCGTCAGGTTACTGCCCCACCAAATCCATACGAACAGCAACAGCCAAAGGGTAAACAGAGCTGCCTTCAGTTTTTTGTTGAGCGAACGTATCCAGTTGAGCGAATAATCCAGTCCCAGGCCAAAAGCCGGAACAAACACCAACGTAAGTATGGTGCTGAAGGTGAGACCACCAATAACAGTGATGGCAAATGGAGCACCCAGTGCTCCCACATATTCGCCTCGCCCCAGGCTCAGCGGCAACATGGCCACTATGGTGGTAGCCGCCGTGATAAAGATGGGCCGCAACCGGGCCAGTCCTGCTTCCATATAGGCACGCACACTCTTCATCCCTGCCCGCCTGAGTTGCATGGTGTAGTCGATGAGTATGATGCCGTTATTCACCACTACACCCAGCAGGATCAGAAACCCGATGAAAGAGTTGAAGTTGAGCAACGAGTTGCCCGTAAACAGCAGCGCCAGCATGGAGCCGATGGCAGCCAGGGGAATGGTGAAGAGCATCACTACAGGTGCCGTAAACGACTCAAACACCGAAGCCAGTATCATAAAAATAAGCAGGATGGCCATGCCGGCTAAAAAGTAATACTCATCGGTTTCGTCACCACGCTGTAACAATACACTGTTGCCCTCGGGCACGGGTGCCATTATCAACAGCTCCTCTATCTCTTTTAGAGCGGTCTCTTCCAGTTCACGAGAACTTTTTATCTCATCTTTCAGATTAAACCTTACCGACAATTGCTTCTCCTGATTCACCCGGTTGTATTGCGACACACTGTTTCGCAGGGAGGTGCTGGCGAAGGAGCTTAACTCCACCTGTTCACCCGAAGCGGTGCGCACCTTCATGCTGCGCAGCGCTGCTAAATCCTTTCCTTTCGGGTTCTCCGTCTCAGCAGTGTCGGGCTCGCTGTAGGAGAGCATGATTTCATACTCCTGGTCGTCGGCTTTAAATTTTCCGCCGGACTCCACCTCCGGTGAAAGCGTGGTGAGTTGCGACACAACCTGCATGGGTGTTACTCCGTTGAGTCCCATCCAGAAGGGATCTAACTGTAACATCACTTCGGGCCGCTGCCAGTTGTCCTCAATCCAAACCCCGTCTATGCTGGTCAGATTCTCGCGTATCAGTTTAATCACATCATTGGCAGTACGCACCATTGCCGGAAAACCCTCCCCCTTTACCAATACCTTTTGTTCCTTTTGTCCCAGCCCAAGCATACTAAGGCCCGCACCAACTCCAGCTCCGCCACCTCCAAATCCACCGGCTGCCCGGGTATCATAATTAATCGTGGCACCCCTCCAGTCGCCCTGCAAGGAGCGTTGCACCTCCGCTTTCACTTCACCCAATGTCTGCTTCCGTTTCTTCATCTCTTTGGTATCCACCTCTATGGTGAGCGATGCCCGGTCGCGATAGACCTGACTCATCACATCGCCCGGGAGCTTCAGCTCTGTGAGCCGGTTCTCCATAGTCTTCACCATCTCATCGGTGCCGGGTAATGTGGCGCCATCGCGCATTTGAATGGTTACCTCGATACGCGAACGTTCCACCGGCTTGCTGCCAGCAATGCTGAAAGCAAAACTCACCAATGCCACCACAAAAAACAGTGCCAGCCCCCCCAATACCAGGCGGGCGGGTTTACGTAACCCGGCCTTTAACAGTTGCAGGTAAATCTGTACCAGCCGGTTATGCAACGGCAATCGCGACAAGCGCCAGGTGCTTCCCTTCTGTTTTTGCAATACGTAATTTACAAAGGTTGGCACCAGCACCAGAGCTACCAACAACGACACCAGCAATGTGGATACTATGGAGATACTTATATGCCGGGCTACTTCGCGTAATATCTGATTGGATGCAAACACGAAGGGCAGAAACACAACGATAGTGGTAAGCGTGGCCGCCGTTACCGACCGCCATATCTGTGACACTCCTTTGGCTACAATGTCTTCTGGCTTCCCTTTTTGCGAAGCCAGGCGGTAGATGTTTTCCATCACCACCACCCCATTGTCGATAAGCATACCCATTGCCAGAGCCAAACCTATCAGCGTAAGTACATTAATGGTGATGTTACCGGCATAAAAAAAGTTAAATGCACCAAAAACCGATACCGGCATGGCTACCACCACTATGGCAATCAAAGGCAGGTTTTCTAAAAATATCCATAGGATAAAGATGGCCAGGAGGCCGCCGATAAGTGCCAGATTGATAATCTGGTCGATGTTGCTCTCAATCTCCTCGGCGCTGTTGGATTGTATTTTAAGCATCAAGCCCCTGGGTTCATAATCGGCATTGATGCTTTCAATCTCTGCTTTTACCTTATCCGAAAGCTCTATCAGATTCACCTGCGATTCGCGCACCAGCGACACAGTTACCATCTCGAGGCCATTAACCCGGCTGTATGAATCGGGTTCGCGCAAGCCGTAACTGATTCGTCCCAGGTCGGTGAGCAGCAGGGGCCCTTCGGCTTTCACAATGGTCTGCCCAATATCGGATGGCGATTGATATTCGGCGCCGGCATTTACGAAAAAGCGGGTGCCATGCTCATGCACCTCTCCTACGTAAGTGCGGGCCTGCTGGCCCTGATTGATAGCCAGGCGAACGTCGTCCATAGTAAGGCCATGACTCTCCAGCGCCCCTTTATCCAGCTCCACGCTCACTGTTTTTTGCCGCCCCCCAAATACCTGTACCGAAGCCACCCCGTCCACCGCCATCAAACGGTCGTTGATCTCCTGCTCCAGCAAAGTACGTATGCGGTCGGCACTGCCTTCGCCCTGCACCTGAATCTGCATAAATTCGGTGTTTATCTGCTCCAAATCCACACGCATCACCTCTGCCCTGAATCCTTCGGGCAGCCGATCTCTCAAGGCATCCACCTGCTCGGTGAGTTTCAGATAGCTGTACCGTATATCGGCCTGCTGGGTAAAATAGACCGACACCAGTCCCCCGTTGGCCGATACGCGCGACTCTATTTTCTCCACCTTTTCCAGGCGGCCGGCAGCCCCTTCGAGGGGAATAATGGCCTCACGCTCTACGTATTGCAGGTCGCGCTCCACAGGCGACATCAATCGTATAAAGAGCACGGGGTACTCCATGGCAGGTATCAGCTCAATTTGCAAAGAACGGTAACTGATGACGCCCAACAGAGTGAGCGCCACGAAGAACATGCTGACCATTACCTTGCGGTTGATGAGTTGTTTCATTATCGCCCTCCCTGCTTAGGTTCGCTTCGGTCGAACAGTTCATAAACACAGGGAATCACCACCAGCGTGAGAAGGGTAGAGGAAAGCAACCCGGCGATTACGGCTATGGCCATGGGTGCGCGCAATGAAGCACTTCTCCCGAATGAGAAAGCCAGCGGTAAAAGAGCCAGGATGGTGGTGAAGGAGGTCATCAGGATGGGCCTGAAACGGTTAGCAGCAGCCGCCAGAACCGCCTCCCGCAGCTTTAAACCCTCCTCTTTGAACTGATTGATGGCATCTACCAAAATAATTGAGTTGTTAACGGCAATGCCCCCCAGCATCACCACTCCGATAAAAGCCATAATGTTGAAGGTAAGTCCCATAAGCCAGAAAGCCAGCACCGTACCCACCCCCGCCAGCGGGATGGTGAGCAGCACCGTAAAGGGGTGAATAAGCGACTCAAATTGCGAAGCCATTACCATATAAACCAGCACAATGGCCAGAATGAGTGCAAACGAAAGCTGAGAGAACGACTCTTTACGCCGTTGTTCGTCGCCGGAGATAACCACGCGGTAGCCAGGCGGTAATCCCATCTCACTCACCGAGCTACGCACCTCCTGCACTATCTGGTCAAAGGGTTGAGTGCCGCTTATATCGGCATATACTTTTCCCACGCGACTTTGGTTATCGCGCAGAATTTGTCCCGGCTCCCGGCCCACCACCACATCGGCCACTTCGCTGAGACGATAGTTCTTTTCGCCCTGCACAATTTTCAGAGCATTTAAGTCGTTGACATTCAATTGTCCGGTTACCACCTTTATTTCGGTGCGGTTGCCGCTCTCTTCAATGGAGCCGGCATCCTGCTCCTGCAGGGCGGCTCTTACCTGGGAAATGATACTTTGAATATCCAGACCAAACATGCCGGCTTTTAGCCTGTCAATGCGAATATCCACCTCGGGTGCCTCCTCCTCAAAAGAGGTATAGATATTTACCAGTTGGGGCATCTCTTCCATACGTGCACTTATCTGCCCGGTGGCAGTTTGCAGAACATCCATATCGGCACCTCTCACCTCAATGATGAGGGGTGCCTCTTCGTCACCGGTGAGGGCTGCCAGTGCCGGCTCAGTTTGACCGTATTGAATCTCCAGCCCGGGAACACCGGCAAATAAGCTGTTCAGATGCTCCACCACATCCCGAAGTACCACCCCCGAGGAGTGAGTAAAAGCGATTCGCAGGCTACCTTCATTTTCGCCTTTTGTAAATTTCCCGCCACTCTCTCCTACCGAAGGGCCGGCATGGGTATAAATCCAGTCGATGGACTCCGGGGGTATTAACCGTCGGACCGACTGCTCCATGGCCGACAATGTTTCATGGGTACGCTGCAGATTGGTACCGGCAGAAAGCGTTACTTCAAGGGCCAGCTCGTTGGCTGTGGCAGCCGGAAGAAAAGTGGAACCGATGCGGGGCAAAAGAGCGTAACTGCCTATGGTTAATATCAGGGTAATAATGAGCACCCAACCCCTGTTTTTCAGCACTTTTTCCAAGATGTTACGGTAATGTTTTGCCGAAAATGAAACAGGTTGCACTTTCCTGGGTCTGCGACTCAACAACTTTGTACTTAAAAGTGGAATCACCAAAAGAGCCACCAGCAGAGAACAAAAGAGACTGAAAGCCACTGTCCAGGCCTGGTCTTTAAAGAGCTCGCCCGAAACACCCTGCAGATAAACGATGGGCAGAAACACCACAATGGTAGTAAGCGTGGAAGCCACTATGGCACCTCCTACCCCAGCGGTGCCTTTTACGGCAGCCTCATTGGGCGGTTCGCCCTTTTCGGTAAAGCGAAAGATGTTTTCGAGCACCACAATGGCATTGTCCACCAGCATGCCGGCACCAAGGGCCAATCCACCCAGGGTCATCAGGTTTAAGGTAAGACCATTGAAATACATAAGATTAAAAGTAGCTATCACCGAAAGGGGTATGGCAATGCTGACCACAAGAGTTGCGCCCCAGTTGCGTAGAAAAAGGAAAAGTACCAAAACTGCAAAAAATATCCCTATCAGGGCGCTGTCGCGCACCTCATTCACCGATGCCTGGATAAATTCCCCCTGATTTTCGATGGTTCGTAACCGGATGCCGGGGTTGTTGCGTGTAAAGCCATCGAACACCTCCAGTACCGAGCTCACCACTTCCACGGTGTTGTAGCGATTCTCCTTATAGACGTAAACTCCCAAAGTGGATTCACCGTTCAGGTTTACAATGGAGGTGGGGCGACTCTCCAGCAGCTTTATTTGTGCCACCTCCTTCAACAGAACCGGAGAGCCGGCATTGCCCTGTGCAGGATTGGCTCCGGCCATAGTAACCACCAGATTTTCCAGGTCGGCAGGATTATTAACGGCACTGCTGCCTCGCACCACGTAACGTTGTCGCTTCTCTTCGATATAGCCGCCACTCACATTCTGATTAAAACTCCGTATCCGGTCGGCCACCTGAGCCAGCGAGAGGCCGTAGGATTGCAGCAACTCAGGATTGGTGTTAACCTCGAGCACCAGTTCCCGTTCGCCGGCCAGAGCCACATCGGCAACCCCCTCGATGCGAACCAGTTCGGGGCGCAGCACATTTTCCACCATCAGGCGCAATTGGTTGAGGTTGCGGCCTAATGAATCGGAAAGTGCCACCCGCACCACGGGATCGGCATTGAGATTATGGCGCGAAAGGTTCAGTTCCTCCACCTCCTCCCGGGAAGCGTAGGGCGACAATATCTTTTGAAGCTCCAGGAAGGCCTGGTCCATATCGGTTTTCCAGGCATATTCGGCAGTCACAAAGGCGCGACCTGCCACAATTCGCGACGACACATTTGTCACCCCTTTTTGCCGCACCATCAATGCCTCCATTGGACTCACCAGCTGTTTTTCAATTTCGGCAGGTGGTCTCTGGCCGGCATTCACCTCCACAAAAAGACGCGGACTGTCCATCTCCGGCATCAGATCCGTCCCCAGTCGCGAGAAGGAGATAAACCCTAACAAAACCACTGCCAGCACTATCATGGTAACGGTTACCGGATTTTTTATGGAGAAAAGAGGTAGCTTTTTCATAGGTGATGTTATAGGGTTCAGAGTTCAGAGTTCAGAGTTTGGGGTTACAGACGCACAAATTGTGCGTCTGTACAGGGGCGTAGGTTCGGGGTTCAAGGCTTGAGACTTACGGCCGTGCCAGCCTGTCGGCTGTCGGTAGGCAGGTGTTTCTTGCTCTCCCCCATCGGGGGAGCCTGAGGAGGCTCTTATTCCACAACTTTTATCCTGGAGCCGTCTCTCAGGGTTTCAAAGCCTTTTACAATAACCTGCTCATCTACTTTTAGTCCCGATACCACTTCTATGCGATTTTTACCTTCCAGCCCGGTTTGTACGATGCGCTTGCGGGCGGTTTCGCCTTCTACGGCAAAAACATATTTCCCACCCATCTGCGTAAGCACCACGTCGGCCGGTACAGTAAGCACCCCCTCCTTTTGCCGGATAATGATGCCGGCATTGACAAACATGCCGGGGCGCAACAAGCTGTTTTTATTCTCCACGGCAATACGGCCCTTGAAGGAACGCGTATCCACATCCAGAGCAGGCGATAACTGGGTCACCCAGCCGGGGACGGTATCCTTGGAGGACGAATAATTAGTAATAAGACACTTCTGCTGAGGCTCCACCTTTCCAAAGGCGGTAACCGGCAGGGTCACATCCAGCACCATGCGGTCGTAATTCATCAGGTTCACCATCTCCTGGCCCTGCTCCACGCGCACACCCTGGGTATAATAGGGCAAAGCGGTAATTACTCCGTCAAAAGGTGCTTTAATGGTCATCTTAGCCAGGTTAATCTGAGCATTTTCATAGGTTTTACGGGCAGTGACCAGATTACGCTCGGCGTTGACCAGCTCACGAAGAGTGACACCTCCCTTTTCGTAAAGAGCTTGTTGTTTTTCAAATTCCTGTTCGGAGATATCGAGATTCAGCTTTTCGCCTTCGATGTTGGCAGTATTGCGGTAAGCTTTATCCTCCAACTGAACGATTACAGCGCCCTCCTTCACGCGGTCACCCATTTTAAAAAGCTGTCCGGTAGCAGGGTTTTTCATAAGCCGGTACTCGCCCGTCATCTCATTTTTTATCGTCACAGCCTTTTCAGGGAGCAGATCGCCGGTCGCTGTAACCGTTTCCATGATAGAGCCGGGCTTCATGGTCTCGATAGTGACATCTACAGCCACGTCCACGTTGAACCGCTGATTGCGGCTTTGGCAACCGGCAAAGAGGAGAAGCGTCAGGGGTAAAAAGTACAATAGTTTCATGCTATGGGGTATCTAATGGTTTATGTATATTTTGGGGCAGGGTCAGAGGGCGAAAAGAAGGGAGTTCATTTTTTCCATCCCTCCCTGCCTACCGGCAGGCAGGCATCATTTCTATCACCACTCTCCCGATCATAATGCGGGCCAAGTTGTGGCTTTATTTCTTTTCATTTTGCAACTCTCTCCACCGCTTTTTCGCCGCTCTGCGGCTGGTTACTTACTAAAAAGCAAAGTTCTTTGAACTTTCACCTCTGAGCTTTTTCCGGCAGCTGCCGTATTGAGCTATTCGGTTCGGTCCAAATCCGGCACAATATCCACCTTTTCCTCAAAGTCGTAAAGCGTTTGCAGCTTCATATTCATCAACTCCAGTTTATAGTCGATGAGGGCGCTGGTGAGGTCGGTTTTCTTTTGGGTCAATTGGTTTTGGTAGAGGTTAAGGTCCATGCTGGTGAGATCTCCATTTTTGTACTTCTCCAAATTAATTTCGTAGGTGAGCTGAGCATTTTCGAGCCCTTTTCGCACTATTTCTATCTGGGCCAGCAGGTTTTTCAGACTTCGATATACCTGCCTTATGGCGAGGGCTATGCCAACGCGCTCTTCACTAAAATTGATCTCGCGAATCTGCTGCGAGGCTTCTACGGCACGGCGGCGCGCCTTTTTCTCACCCCAGTCCCAAAGTGGTATTTCCAGTGAAAAGCCGATGTTTTGATTATCGGTGGGCTTGTCGAATACTCCGGAGAGCTCTTCGCTTTCGCCAAAAAGACCAACACTGACTCCGATATTGCCCTTAAACTCGTTGAGGGCATTGGTGCGAATCAGGTCGAACTGCCCCCCCTCAATATCAATTTGTCGTTGCCTAAGCTCCATCCGGTTGGTCAGTCCCAGTTCCAATGCCTTTTGCAGATCAATATCCACGGGAATAACGCTGATCTCGGCCAGCAACATAATTTCTGTTTCCAACGGCATCCCTATTCCTTGCTTAAACTGGTCTTTCAGGTTTTCCAGTTGCACTTCCCGGTTTTGATAGCCGGCGCTGCTGGTCATCAGGTCGAGTTCGGCCTGCAACAGCTCCTCACGGGCTACCAATCCAGCGTCCACCTTATTCCTAATGATGTTGACACTTTGCGAACGGTTTTCGAACTCTTCGCGAGCCGTATTCAGCCCCATTTGTGCCTCATAAACCTGATAAAAACCCTGTGTAACGGTACGTTCGACGTTCAGTTCCTGAAGGGCAAAGTTAATTTTAGAATTTTCCAGGTCCAGCTCCAGCTCCCTGAGCTCCATTTTAGTGCGATTGTAGGTAAAAATGGGCTGCTCCAAAGCCAGGGTCAGACTATTGTTGAAGCCTCTGAAGGGATCGACACTAAAGGAGCTGGTACTGCGCGAATCCTGCCACATCAGGCGGTTGCTCAGCGTAACCACCCCGTCGGTGAGGGTAATGGGCTGTACCACGCTGAAGGTGCCGTAACTGCTGGTACTCTCATTGGTGTACCACTCCGACAACGGTTGGTTGTACTGCCGGTTGTGACTGTACTCAAAGGGCGTGAGATTAAGGCGAAAACCCGACTTGAGCGAAGCCCGCCGGGCAATCAGGTTCTCGCGGCTTTGCGTGAGACTCAACCGTGCCTGTCGCAACTCGGGACTGCCCAGCCTCGCCAGCTCCATCGCCTTATGAAGGGTGAGCGCCTCCTGCGCGGGAGCTAGGGAGACGAAGGTAAGTAAAGCTAATCCTGATAGTAATTTTCTCATGTCGTTTTTTTTACCATTAAGGCGCACAACGTTTAATTTTTCCTTTGTGTGACTTTGTGAAATTCCTTTGTGTGACTTCGTGGTTTATAAGTTTACCACTAAGGCGCTCGAAGGGGTACCACTAAGGCGCACAACGTTTTATGTTTTTATTTGTGAACTTCCTTTGCGTGCATTCGTTGTTAATTTTTTTCCTCATAAAGATACTTTATTGTTTTATCCATTTCACTGCGTCGGCTATTACGTATGGATAGTTGGTACGGTCGCTCAATTCGACTACTGCCTCTCCCTCATTAAAAAAGTAGCGACCCAGGGTAACCCAGCCATTGGCCTCGTTCACCACAGGACTCTCCACCTGGTCCACACCGCCGGCATGATGAATCAGATAGTTAAATCCACCCTTCACCTTGCGAAAACGCCACGAGCGGTGGAGGTTGGAGGGAATAAATACCTGCACCTCATAATTCCCTTCTTTCGGCAAGAGGCATTTCCAGCTTGCTTTATCATCGCCATTGGCCGATACCTTTTGCACCGCTGAGCGCCTGAGATCACCATAAAAATTATCACCAAAACCAGCAGTCCATGCTACGGGAGGATTCCAATAGTTGACTCCGGGGTAAGCTTTCGTCTCTTCACTTTGGCGCCTCACCCACCAATCCTTTAACGTCTTTATCTCATCTTTACTTTTAATAATAAAGCCTGTATCTTCATTGTCCACAATAAAAACATGGTCATCTTCCTCTTTCCCTGCTGCATCACCCAACACCTGAATTCCAGTTTGAGAAGAGGATGATGCATTATTCTTAAAATCTTGCGGATAGTAATTGTAGAGCGGCGGAATGTTGCGCGCCACCCCTGTCTCCACTTTTATATGGCGGGGCATCTGTTCAAAAATCATCCCTACCTTCACCTTTTTGCCTGCAGGCACCAAAAACAACCGGCTCTCTCCATCATCCGCCCGATTGACACTTTGATACATCCACTGTGAAAAGCTTCCCCCCCGATTCTCCTCCAGATTCAGAAAAGTGGTATAGGTATCGAGAACACCCTGGATATGGCCCGCATTAGAGACCTCGAACGACACATAATATTTGGTCTGTTGCTCCTGTGTCACTTCGGCCGATTGCATATTGCCAAACCTGAATGCAGGCAGGTCGCCGGTCTCTTTAATCTCACGATAGGTGTTCAATAACCCCGATTTATCGTCCAAAAGAGCGAACCACTGCGAAGGGGTGGTGCATTTAAACTTAAAATCATCAAACCCTTTGCTTAAGGATTGCAAAAAGTTTTCACCCTCAGTTTTTGCCGATACCAGCGAGAAAAAATTGATGCCCTGCAGTTGCAGAATGTCTGCAATAGTATCGTTGTAACGTTCGCTCTCCAGCCATTGTGTTAAACTTTTTTGATTGAGATTGAGCAGGGCGCTGTACTGATTTCCTGAACCACCCATTACAATTACATTTGAGCGCTTTCTGCCGCTGCTGCGCACTGCATCACCCAGCATCACCTTAAAGGCCGGATAATTGCTCTCAGAGATTTGATAGACATAATCGTAATACAAGGGGAACACCTGTATCCGGTTCCATTCGCTGGTGGTGCGTGTTATCTCCTGTCCCGATCGCTGAAACTGCCAAACTGGGTAAAGAAGGGCGGTGCCGGCAAGGGTTACAAAAGTCCGTGCCTCTATTTCCCGGGGTTGCAGGTCCTGCCCCTGTCTTTCGGCCGTTTTCTCGAAATCATTTTTTATCCGATGAGCGTCTCCAAACCAGGCTCCCCCACCATTTTCGGGAATCAGCACAAACTCAGGCTGCGTATGATCGGTGGCCATACTCCAGGGCTGCAGGTAACTGAAAAAATGCACGGGTACTTCAACCAACCTAAAATATGAAAAAGGGTACTTCAATCCTAATCTACTCTCGTATTGACTCTTAATATCTCTTATAAGTGCAGGTAAGGTATCCGAAACCTGAGTAAAATAGCTGCTCATTTTTCCATACTTCCGGTGGGTTGCCATCATATAATCCACACTATCCACTGTTATGGAATCCATTTGATAGGGCCCTGCCAAAAGGGTGAGAGCATTTAATGGCTGCCTGTTGTTGAAATTAAATCCATCTTCGGATATGGAACGGGCACCCTGCGAGAGTGGCTCTAAATCATATTGGGATTTAAACGACAACGAAAAGGCTGTAAAAGCAGGCTGTTGCCGATAATACTTCCAGGCAACCACCGGATACCAGCCTGTTTCGCGGGTGAGCAACAGATAGTCGTCCTGAACAAAAGCATACTGTTTCCCTGCTACCAATGGATCGGTCCGATTGAGCAGTGCCCGGTTTTCTTCGTCCACATAGGGATAGATGGTGGCATTACTCGGTGCACCCCGGTAATTGATTTGGCAGTTCAAGGTATCCCCGGGTTCTCTTTCTTCCCCTAAAGGAATATAAAGAAGGCTCTTATTGCCTGAAAACACAATTTTTTCCTGATTCAAAAAGACCTCCGACAGCTGAAACCCGGGATTCAGAGCCAGAATAAGAGAGTCGGTTTTGCCGGTTATACGTATGTGCAAATCGGCTCTTATAGAAAGCATGGAGCCGTTGTGCTCCACCTGCAGCTCACAGGAATCTATAACCGCTGTGGCTACTGAAGACAATGCCCTTTCCTGTTGAACCATCTCTTTCCGAAAACGAATCGACAGTTGATTTTGATGAAGTATCTTATAAAAAATGCCGGCTGTACCCATCGCCATTGTCACGGCTATTAATAAAATGCCCCAGGGTTTGTGCCGGTGTCCCGGTAGCCGGGGCAGGAAAAAGGCGGTAAGCAATACCCCCGCCAGGCCTAACAGAAGATAGCCTGTTCGCTGCAACAATAGCGATGCGAAGTCACTAAAACCCGAGAACCCCGAATAGTGCATGGGCAGATAAAAGCCCATGAAATCCCACACACCGTTGTGTATGCCCTTGAGATAAAATAAGACAGTAGCTCCGAATCCCAGCACAATCACAAAGGTAACCGCCTGGTTTCGAACCATAATCATAATGATAAACGAGAAGCCTAAAATAAACACCAGCGATGGCAGCGAATAGACAAAAAGATAGACCAGCATGGGGGTTAAAACCAGGTCAGCCCCCGTAGCCACCAGCGAGACGATAGCCGACAACAGAAATATAACCAGACTAAGCCCGAAAAAAAGCTGCAGTGTTCCCCAGGTCTTCCCCAACACATATTGCAGATTCGACATTGGCCGGGTATAAAAAACCTCGGTGGTGTCCATCTTTCGTTCGCGGCCCAAAAAATCGGCCGACAGAAAGGCAGCAATGACCACTTGCGCTACCGTAAACATAAAGAAGTTGATATAGGCCACGTTACCAGGGACGTAACTACCGGGCCATTGTCCGTTGCCTACAATGCCAATTACGCCAAACAAGTTGAACAAGAGAAGTAATGCCAGGATTAGAATGGCAAACACCCGAAACAACCAACTGCGCCATAATATTTTAGCTTCGTAGTTGCCTACCTGCTTTATGTAATAGAGGGCAGTGAGAATACTCTCTTTTTGTCGCGTTCTTTTTGTGTTCTGGTGCCTTTGTGGCATTATATAAAAATTAGTGATTCTGAGCGGATATTCAGATCATACTATCCCATCTTCATTTCTGACCCGGTTTGGGACTCCATAAAATAAACGTAAGCATGTTCCAGCCCGGGTTCGATGGCTTTTGCGCCCTCAAAAGGCATGTCATGTGCAATGAGCTCCACCTCATACCCCATTACCGACGGCACCGTGGTTATAACAGGGAATTGCTCCTTCACCACCTTCAGCTCGTCAAATCCTACCGAAGCGCGCCATACATGCCCGCGGGCCTGTTTTATAAAATCATCGGGACTGCCACGGTAACCTACTTCTCCCTCGTTGAGCAGAGCCATTGACTCACAGGTGCTTGAAATATCGGCTACAATATGTGTGGACAATATGATGATGACGCCTGTGCTGCTAAGGTTACTGAGAATGTTGCGAAAACGGATGCGTTCCTCGGGATCGAGACCCGTAGTGGGTTCGTCAACAATGATGAGCCGGGGTGAACCGATGAGTGCCTGCGCAATGCCCAACCGGCGTTTCATGCCGCCCGAGAGTTTGTTGGCCAGCCGTTCGCGCACATGAAACAGTCCAACCTGTTGCAACATTCTATCCACCTCAGCAGTGCGCTCCTTTTTACTGCGAATACCTGCCAGTGACGCTGCATAATCCAAAAACTCCCACGATTTAAGTTTGGGAAAAAACCGGAAATCCTGAGGAAGATACCCCAGCAGTTTCCGAACCTTCTTACGTTGTGTAAACAACGACTCACCGTCGATGGTTACACTGCCCGAAGAGGGATTCTGCAGGGTAACAAGAATGCGCATCAGGGTAGATTTACCCGCACCATTGGGACCCAGTAAACCAAACATCCCCTCTTCAATCTCGAGGGTGACGTTGTTTAATGCACGATGATCATTCGCGTAAATTTTGCTCAGCCGGGTTATTTCAAGTTTCAAACGAGGTTGTTTTTTCCAAAAGTATATCAATAAGCAAACCACATATCATAAACAATGCATTAACAATAGATTAAGCAAAACGGACAACATTAAAAATGTCCGCTTATGAGACCTGGGAGTGTTCGTAACCGAACAGTAACACAACCCCTGCTCCTGTAACTTTCAAAGGTAGTATTTTTTGTTATCCTACATAATCAAACGCGCTGTTTGTTTGGAAAAGGGAAGAGCTGAAGGATGAAAGCTCCCTGCCTGCCGATAGGCAGGAAAGCTGAAAGCTGAAAGTGTGGAAGAGGGAAAGGGATTAAGGATTAGGGATTAAATGAAGTGATAGCTCAATGCGGCAAGCAGGGTAGGCAGGGAATGATAGGAAAATAAAAAAACTGAAGACATTGTGGTAAACCAGCACCTGAGGTGCGACATTATGGCAGAAGGTGCGACATTATGGTAGAAGGTGCGGATTTATGGTAGAATATAATGATAAAATCGTTTTTATAAAGCTCCAGAGGAGCGGAATAACATGGCCTGTAAGGCTCTAAATTGAGCGAATCGCAGCGCAGCAACAATAACCTACGAACAAAAAAAGTTGTAATTTTACACAGTAAATGAACAACTATTAAACCACATCCAATCCATAATCTCTAATCCTTAATCTCTAATCCTTAATCTCCATCCACATGCACCTGTTTTACGAACCGGACATTTTAAACAACGGCGGCAAACTAAGCGAAGAAGAATCCAAGCATTGCATAAAGGTCCTGCGCCACAAGGCCGGCGATTCCATTCAAATAATCAATGGAAAGGGGGTGCGCGCCACAGTCATCATCACCGATGCCTCGTCCCGGCAATGCAGGGTGAAAATTGAATCGATGGAGGAGCAGGCACCACCTGCCGCCACTATCCATATAGCCATTGCTCCCACCAAAAGCATTGACCGCTTTGAATGGTTTCTGGAGAAAGCCACAGAGCTTGGTGCAGATGTAATTACGCCCCTTCTTTGTCGCCAATCGGAACGCAGACAAATAAAGCCAGCCCGGCTGGAAAAGGTGATCACGGCAGCCACCAAACAATCTTTAAGGTTGTGGCGTCCGGTGTTGAACCCGATGACAGCGTTTGATAAGTTTTTATCAACTTCACATGATGAATCACACCAATTTATTGCGCATTGCACCAAGGATAATAAGCAGGAGCTGGCTCATGCATTAAAAGAAACAACGTTGGGAAGTGTGTTGATTCTGATAGGGCCCGAAGGAGATTTTTCATCAGAGGAGATAGAGCTCGCCCTGCAAAAGGGCTTTGTGCCCGTTTCGCTGGGTGTCAACCGGTTACGCACTGAAACTGCAGGCATTGCGGCATGCAATATGATAAAAGGGAGGCAGCCTCCTTTAGAGATCTAGTCCTGCTATTGTAGGAGGCCCGGGGTGAGGGTTCTTAGCTCTCCCCCTTCGGGGAAGCCGCCTGCCTGCCGGCAAGGCAGGGAGGGGGCTATTACTCACTTTTGTTCCAGCTGAAGCGTAATAGTCGTTTGGTCGCAGACAGATGGAGGTCCAAAATATTGAATCGGTCCTGGATAGATATAGCTCGTACTGAAGGCCCACTCTTCACGATGTTCAACCAAATCAGCAAACGGCTTTCCCTTCAAATCAACCAGCGCCTTCTGAATCACCGGTTTCATTTCGCCATGGCGGCGCTCCATATTCATCATCATAGTAACTGGAACTCCCCCGGCAATCCACTCCTGACTGGGTGCTATCAGGTTCCTAACCGAAGCCATGTAGCCGGTTTTTCCTTCGGCTACCAGCACAGCAGCAGTAATACCCAGGGCATAGCAATAATCGGCATCGAAATTTGAAGGAGAAGCGCAGCGCCCCTCATATCCAAAAAAATGGGCCTGTCCGTTGAACTTGCCTTTGAACTCTTCCTGTTTTTTCAGAGCCTTTACTTGGGCCTTCACCATATCTATCAGCAATTTCTCAGTCTCGATTAACGACACCTGCACGTTACCATGCGGATCCCGGTCAAGCATAAGCTGATTGGCAATACTGGAGGGCAGTGATACAAATACTGAAGAAGCGGAGGCGGAGAGGTTTTGGGCTACAAATTCGCGCCGCTCCCGGTTGCTTTCAAATAATTTGACTTCATCCTCATGTTTAGCCAACATATCATTCAATTCAGCAATCAGACTTTTCATCTCCGGTATAAATTCTACCAACCCTTCGGGGATAAGTACCGAACCGAAATTGTTGCCATCGGCAGCCCTTTTTACAACCACATCGGCAATCATATCAACCACCTCCTGCAGGGTCATCTTTTTTTGTTCCACCTCTTCGGAGATGATGGTCACATTGGGCTGCGTTTGCAGTGCGCACTCCAGTGCAATGTGCGAGGCTGAACGCCCCATAAGCTTAATGAAATGCCAGTATTTTTTGGCCGAGTAGGCATCCCGCTGAATGTTCCCGATAAGCTCGCTGTAAACCTTGCAGGCGGTATCGAAACCAAAAGAGGCCTCAATCATCCCGTTTTTCAGGTCACCATCAATGGTTTTGGGTACACCTATAACCTGCACACCCGATTTCTTTTGCTGAAAATATTCTGCCAAAACAGCGGCATTTGTATTGGAATCGTCACCGCCTATAATTACCAGTGCTTTTATATTGAGCCTCTTACAATTCTCAAGTACTTTATCAAACTGACCGGTCTCTTCGAGTTTGGTGCGTCCGGAGCCAATCATATCAAAGCCACCGGTATTTCGGTAATGATCTACCAACTCTTTATTTAATTCGATGTATTGATTATCCATAAGGCCAATGGGACCGCCCAGAAACCCGAATAGACAACTTTGTGAATTTTGGCTCGTCAATCCATCAAACAAACCCGAAATCACATTGTGACCGCCCGGTGCTTGTCCGCCTGATAGAATAACCCCCACATTAACAGCAGGGTAGTTATTTGGCCCGCCTCCTGCCTCAAAAGTAAGTATGGGCATACCATAGGTGTTGGGAAACATACCGGAAATATCTGCCTGGTCATCAACCGATTGGGTTTTATCACCAACTACAATGCTTACCCCGCCATTCAACGATTCAGGCATTTTTGGCACATAACTTTCCCGTGCCATTTGAAGTGTACTTTTTATCATAATAGAATTATTCTCTTTGAAATTACTGATCTGAATAATCAGGGCAAACCCCTGCCCGGACGGGTGGGAACTTTGTCTTTTATTGCCAATGTACCAACAAATTTATATCCGGAAGCAAATATCTAACTGTTAGGAGATTTAAGGCAATCCCTGTCTTTTCGGATGCAAATTTGCCATTTTTTCTCCGAATAATAAAATAGTGACGACAATAAATAACAGTTTATAAGAGAGAATCACTTTGTAAGTGCCCTGAAATCATTCCCTGAAGGTGCCTGAAATACCTGAAGATCAAACTGGGGAATAACGGCCAGCACATGATCGAAGATGTCGGCCTGAATGCTTTCATAGTTAGCCCACACCTGGTCGCTGCTGAAGACATATATCTCGATGGGTATTCCCTTATCGCCGGGTTGCAGATGGCGCACAAGCAGGGTCATCTCCTTGTTGGTTTTGGGATGATTTACCAAATAGTTTTGCAGGTACTTTCTGAATACGCCCAGATTGGTCATTCGGCGCCCGTTGACCAACACCGATTCGTCGATATGATGCTTAATATTATAAGCTTCAATCTCCTTTTGACGCTCTTCGATATAGCTTTTAAGATGCTGGATTTTTCGAAAGCGCTCAAGCATCTCGGGCGTACAAAACTTAACGCTCTGCATATCAATATTTATCGACCGTTTGATACGACGTCCTCCCGACTCCTGCATACCCCGCCAGTTGATAAACGAGTTGGATACCAACGCATAAGTAGGAATTGTGGAGATGGTTTTGTCCCAGTTTTGTACCTTCACGGTGTTTAGCGTTATTTCCAGCACATCACCATCGGCATTGTGGCTGGGCATGGTTATCCAGTCGCCCACATGAACCATATGGTTGGCCGATAGCTGAACACCGGCTACCAGACCCAAAATGGTATCTTTAAAAATGAGCAACAACACGGCGGCAAGGGCACCAAGCCCGGCAAAAATGGCCAGCAAATCGGTATTGAACAACACCGAAACTGAAAAGAGCACCCCCATGATGATGAAAACCAGATGAAAAACCTGAAGATAACCCTTAATGGGCCGCTCGTGGGCAAAAGGAAAAGTTTCGTAAATATCCTCCAATGCACGCATAAAAGACCTCAGTGTCCAAATGGTTGTAAAAATCAGGTAGAGTATGGTCAATTTCTTAAGCGCTTCCATCAAGCCTGGATATTCAGTAAAAAACCAGGGTATGGCCGAGTATAAAACAATGCCCGGTGCCAGCTGAGCCAGGCGGGGGAATACTTTTCGATTCACCAGAAAATCATCCATCTTCGATTTGCTCCGCCTGATGATGGGCACAACTGTTAAATAAAAGATAGTGCGGACCAGCAGATAAGAGAGCCAGGCCAGCAAACCCACCACAAAAGTGAGAATAACGATCTTTAAAAAGGTCTCCCCTGCAGCTGACAGGTTTAAAAATTGTAATTTAGCAGTTACCCACTCTGTAAACCAGGTGGATGTTTTGGATATCTCTTCCATTGAAAACTGAGATGTTAGATGTTAGATGTCTATGTCCTTCAAGAGACCGGCCCATTTTTTCACAAAATCAACGGCCTTAGTCCCTTTTTTTGAGACTTCATCTGATTTGGATACGATAATAATTTCAACTTCCCTGTTTATAGAGAGCCGGGGTTAACGGAATCTGGATAGTACCGTTCTCAGATATTCTGGTTCAAATTTATATGTCTTCATTACTAAGATCTTAATTTTTAATCTTCAAATAATCCCTTACTTATGAAAAACCTTAGGATGCAAATATACCGATAATCTATTGAACCTCTCTAATCCATCAGGCAGACCAAAAGACTTGGGTCGCCGTCCGGGTTCTCTACGCAACGATTCGATTACAAGAGTCGTCCCGAAGATGCGACGCTACAGGTTAAAATACTCCCATTACCCTTCAAGCGGTTGAGAACCGCCAAAAGGAAAGGGTGCTGGCCTTGGTATCTTCACGATAAACTGATCGCCCTCGGTATCGTTGATAAATTCAATATCTGGCTGAGCTTCCAGGGAGCGTTTAATCCCGGAACCCAGTCCGCTAAAAGGCAGGGTATGCAACCCAAAAGCAACCATCAGATTGTTTCGTATCACCGGATTTCCATATTTTATCTCTTCCACGGTGAGACCATTTGGCAGTTTGCCAGGACTGCTGATCTCAATCCGGTTGTCAAAAATAAACACGCGAACAGGTGCATTTTTAAAATAGTCCCTATGAATCAATGCATTCTGAAGCAGCTCTTCCAGTGCTATTTTTGACACCTCAAGCTGGCCGGGCGAATTGAAACTCTCTTCCACCTGCAAATAGCGCAGATTACTCAGTAAAAAACTAAGCGCTTTTTCGTAAATCTCGGGAATAGTACCTGTCAGATCGCTTGGTTTGTTTCGATAAGTGCTCCCCCTATATCATTACCGAAAAAAGAGACCAGCTTAACCGTAAAGGCCGGCTTTATTGCTTGCGGTTCTTTCCCAAAAAACAACAGGCCACCAAGAGTAACCTTGTTATTTCTTAAAACACGTTTGGCCTTTAAAGCTTGTTCATAGGTTAACACTTTCTCCTTAAAACTACTATTAAACTCCTTTTTAAAATAGACCGAGAACCTTATTTCATCTACATCTTCAATAGTGGTCTCATGCACCTCCATTTCGTCGGCCAAAAGCCTCCCAAGGAGTTCGACATGGCGACAATCTCCGGGGCCAGACTATCGGCATGAGGTATCTTCTCTTTGAACTGCACTTTGCTGGTTTCTCCGGCAGACAGGAGTTTTTTTAACTTGTTGGCATCCATAATTTTAAACAATGTGCGTCGGGTTTAAACCCTGTGATACAAATATACCCATAATTTATGGAACCTCTTTAACCCATCAACAAGTTAAACAATACAACATTATTTTACTAAATTTGCTATCACACCACAAATAAGACAGCCATGCACAGAGCCGCCTTCTTTTATCTCTTTTTTACGCTCGTCCTCTTCTCCTTTCAGGGCACATCCGCTCAACCGCCTGCCCCCTTCGATTTTAACCGGTCGTTGCGCATCGATTTTGTTTTTACGGGCAATCACGACACCCAGTCAGCTACCATTGCTCAATATCTCGAAGGGCCGGTTTACAGCGGAAGTGCCAATCAACTCATCCCCCCCTTCGATTATGGCAATTACCGGTTGCTGCTGTTAGACGCTCAAACGACAGACACCCTTTTCATTAAAGGTTTCTGTACCCTTTTTGAAGAGTGGCAAACCACCGAAGAGGCCTCCCGGGTGAAGCGCGCCTTTAAACAAAGCGTGGAGTCTCCCCTGCCCCTGATACCGACAACTGTAGTAGTAGAGTGGCGCCATCCGGAAGGGGATTTCAGTTCGTTGATACGGGAACCATTTAATCCTGAAACCACACCCGTTCAAAAAATGGTAACTGCCGGTTATCCACACCGGTTGATTCACGGTAAAGATGACCCTTCCCGGCAGGCCGATCTGCTCTTTATCGCTGAAGGTTACCGCGCCGAAGAAGCCGAACTGTTTTTTGAAGATGTGGCAAAACTCACCGAATACCTCTTCAGCATGGCGCCCTACAGTGAGCTTAAAGAACAGATTACCGTGCGCGGGCTGGCTCTGCCTTCGGAGCAGTCGGGTACCGATATCCCTTCCCAAAACATATGGAAGAACACGCCTCTCAGCAGCAGTTTCAACACCTTTGGGGTGGAGCGCTATCTGGAGAGCTACGACACCTGGGCCATTTACGATGCGGCCGCTGCTCTGCCCCATGACCACATCATCGTGCTGGTTAACAGCGATAAGTACGGTGGCGGCGGTATCTACAACCACTTCTCCATCGCCACCGCCCGCCACAGAACCTCACCTCAGGTGCTTATCCACGAAATGGGCCACGGAATGGCCGGGCTGGCCGATGAGTACTACTCCGGCGAGGTGGCTTATTCCGATTTTTTCGACCTCAGCACCGAACCCTGGCAGCCCAATATCACCACCCTGGTGGATTTTAACAGCAAATGGAAACAACTTCTCCCCGACTCTATTCCGGTGCCCACGCCACCCACTGCGCCCTACCTCAACAGTACCGGCGTTTTCGAAGGTGGTGGCTACGTAGCCAAAGGCATCTACCGTCCGGCTATCAATTGCCGCATGAAAACCAACGAAGCTCCGGGCTTTTGTGAAGTATGCCGGGCCTCCATACGCAAAGTCGTTTTATTTTTTAACCAATAAAAACTGCAACTATGAATTACAAAGCCAATGAAAACCGATACGATAAAATGGAGTACCGCCGGTGCGGCAGAAGTGGCATCCGGCTCCCGGCCATCTCTTTGGGCCTGTGGCACAACTTTGGCTCGGTAGATATTTTTGAAAACGGTCGCGCCATACTGCACCATGCCTTCGACCATGGCATTACCCATTTCGACCTGGCCAATAATTACGGCCCGGCAGCCGGCAGCGCCGAAGAGAACTTTGGCCGCATCATGGCCACTGACTTCAAGCCCTACCGGGATGAAATGATAATCTCCAGCAAAGCCGGCTACCTGATGTGGCCCGGTCCTTACGGCGAATGGGGCTCACGGAAAAACCTGCTGGCCAGTCTCGACCAGAGCCTCAAACGCATGGGTCTCGATTATGTGGATATTTTCTATTCGCACCGCCCCGATCCCGACACGCCGCTGGAAGAGACTATGGGGGCGCTGGCTCAGGCCGTGCGGCAAGGTAAGGCGCTCTATGCCGGAATCTCAAACTACCCTGCCGATCGCACCCAAAAGGCAGAAACCATTCTCCGCGAAATGGGTATCCCCTGCCTCATCCACCAGCCTCGCTACAACATGTTCGATCGCTGGGTAGAAGAGGACGGCCTGCTCGAAGTGCTTGGCAAACGCGGTATTGGCTGCATCGCCTTTTCGCCTCTCGCACAGGGACTGCTCACCAACAGGTACCTGAAGGAGATTCCCAAAGATTCACGTATGGCCAGGCCCAATGGCTTCCTGAAAAAAGAGGCACTGACACCCGAAAAGCTGGAAACCATTAAAGAACTTAACCAACTGGCCGCCAACAGAGGCCAATCCCTGGCCCAAATGGCCATTGCCTGGCTGCTGAAGGACGACCGTGTAACTTCAGTGCTCGTTGGTGCCAGCTCTGTTGATCAACTGAGCAATAATTTGGCCGCGCTGGATAACCGAACGTTTACCAAGGAAGAGCTGAAGGAGATTGAGGGGGTGCTGGGGAAAAAATGATTTCATCTTATCTGCAACTTATCGGATTACCAAAAGGCATCCGGTGAGTTGCATACCTTTATCTCCTCCTAAAATGGGAGAATGACTTATGTTTTCTATAGATGAAAAATAGGAATATAATTGGTTCCGGTTATTTAGTCATTGGGTTTCATAGTAAGCCAAACCAAAGCAGATTATGCAAATTTACAAACTCTGGCCCACAAGCTGGTACTTCAGCTCGTAAAAGAACCAATTTTTTGTCAACGCTCAGAAAATAATAGTATTAATTCGAGGATATTACTGAAATCAAGTATCTTTATCTAAATTCTACTAAGATTGACAGTTGCAAAATACATAAAACAGCTATTATCCTACGAGGAATATTCATTCTCTTTAAATGAATTGATTGAGAATATCAATAAAAGCGAGACTTCCATAAAAAGTGAACTCTCTAGGCTAATTGCAAAAAGTGAGATAGTAAATCTTCGAAAAGGATTCTACCTTATTATAACTCCAAGATATTCCTCAGCGCAAAAATTGCCAATTCAGTTTTATTGCGAAAAACTTTTTAAATATTTGGACAGGAATTACTACGTCGCTCTTTTTTTAGCGGCAAAATTTCATGGAGCAAGCCATCAGCAGATTCAAAAAGAATACATAATAACTGAGAAACCAAAGTTAAACGATATCTCAAAAGGTACAATTGATATTCGTTTTTTTACAACAAGTAATTGGTCCGACAAGAATATCCAAATAAAAAAATCTGATGCTGGTATATACAACATTTCAACTCCTGCTTTGACAATCGTGGATTTAATTCATCATCAAACAAAGCTGGGTGGAATTAACAGAATGCTTGCAGTTATTGAAGAATTGTCAGAAGAATTAAATGTATCGGATTTAGTTGAACTTTTAAACTGGTACCCATATAAAAGTACATTGCAAAGGTTTGGTTTTTTGTTAGAAGAACTTGGAATCAATAAAAAATCTCAGGAATTACTATTTAGGAATTTAAAAACAACAAATCTCTTTCCTGTTTTACTTAGCCCAAAGTCCAATGAAAAGCCTGGAGCTGTAAATAATAGATGGAAGGTTGCTGTCAACATAAAACTGGAAAGTGACTTATGATTCCACGACCCTATATAGCAAGATGGCAACAACATGCTCTTTGGAAAGAGTTTGCACAGGTTGAGCAGGATCTAATTATCTCCAGAGTTTTGGTGGAAATTTTCTCGGATGAGTTTCTCCGAGAAAATCTTGCTTTCAGAGGTGGAACAGCTTTACACAAATTATATCTCAAACCTGCACCACGATATTCTGAGGATATTGATTTAGTTCAAATAAAACCTGGTCCCATTAAACCAATAATGCACCGATTAGGAGAAGTAGTTACATTCCTCGAGGAAAAAAGAACAACTCATATTGGTGGACATGGAGCGAAATGTTTATATCGATTCACATCGGAATATGAGGAGATAAGAATGCGTCTTAAACTGGAAATCAATTGTAAATAGCATTTTAATGTATTGGATTGGGTGGATTTCCCTTTTTCGGTTGAGAGTGACTGGTTCTCCGGAAATGCAATGATTAGAACATACAACGTAAATGAATTGCTGGGCACAAAACTAAGAGCACTTTATCAACGAAGTAAAGGCAGGGACTTGTTCGATTTGAACTATTCCCGTCTAAACTTGGAATTGGACTACGAAAAAATAATTACTTGCTTCAAGGAATATATAACCTTTGCAACTGGCAACAGACCGCCAAGTAAGAAAGAGTTTTTATTGAATATCGAAAAGAAGAAAAATGATGCCGATTTTACAGGTGATATGGAAGCATTATTAAGGTCTGGAATTGAATATAATCAAGAAGTAGCATTTGAGTGGCTTAAAAATGAATTGTTAGAAAGATATTTGAATGATAAATAAAAATAATTTCAAAAACTTTTACAAAAACCTGGATTTTCAGAATACGAAAACACTTATAGTAAAAATTTCTCCCGAAATTGAAGCTTTTCTTAAAGCAGACCCATTCGAACCATCCCCAACGAATCAGGCCTAAAAAGAAGAACCAGAATTCACCAGGGCAGGATGCCAGCGCAATTAAAACGGCCAATGAGTTAAAACAAATGCTGATTGTATAGGGTGCCTTTTCAACAATCAATCACTCAAGTTTCGCACATTAATATTTACAAATCACTATCAAATTATTAGAAACATTGTATTTTTTTATACGTCTAACGATCAATTGCTTGCCATTACCATTTCACTCTAGCAACCAAATCTGATTCTGGTTGCCCGTTTAGCAGCAGTGATATTTTCTGATACGCCGCTCCATTGTTCAACATCTTTTCGATGGATTCATCCGGATCAACTCCTTCGAACAGCATCTCTATGATGTTCATAATCTCAATAAACAACCTCCACAGGCGCTGGTTTAAGCGCAGCTGTACTGCCTATTCCTGCATCTGAGCGAAAAGACCACCTATGGTTTCGTAATTGTCTATACGGTATATCATGGTTAATAACATGTATTGTATCATGGTAATGGTGGCATCGGCAATTTGTGCATCAAAGTCTTTGGACTGACACTTGCCTGTTTTTCATCATTATATTGATTGTCATTGCGCTTATTAGCATACAACTGAATGGCATGAGTAATTTCGTATAGCATGAAATCTCCATCACAATGAACATTCCATAAAACAGGTTGTTTAAGTGGTTCATTATTTAGAGTTTGGAAAAGATGAGCTTCTTTAAATTACTTTGAAAGGATTGAGGCACTCTTTTAATCAAAGTGAAGCATGGTATTAACCACAAAATAAAAACAAAATGAAAAAATTTCATCCATTTTTTATCATCGGAACAGGTGGTATAATTGTAACCTCAATACTGCATATGTTCCTTGCTTTAGGATTATCAGTTGTGTTAAATCATTCAATTTTCTTTGCTATATATCCGACTTTTATTGCTTTTCTAGTAATAGGAATGGGACTAACATTAAAAAAGAAAAAAGAAACTGAAACAAACTGACAATGGATTTATGTTATACCCCGTTGGTCCCTCCAGGCCAAATCCTCCAACCGATGCCCCACAACCCCTAAAGGCTTTTACAGAAGCTCTATCAATCAAAAACCCTCTTGCAAAGAAAATTCCAGCCTCATTTATTCTAATGAAAGAAGATGGAAAAGCAACCTTTGAAGAATGGGGTACAAACAGAGCTATTGCATATGGCTGCATAGTTCATGAAATGGAAGGTGGACACTATCCAATGAGAGACCAACCGGACAAGTTGATTGAGAAGTTAGAACTTATTCTAAAAAACTGACACATTGACCAATGGCAATTTTAAAAAGCAACCATTCTACATTTCAAAACGGGCTCAAAACTAAAAGACCAAAAAGCACGAGGAACTTTTTATTAATAGGTGTTTTACTCGCATTTATATTCCGTTGGGGATAATGTCAGTGACCAACTTTGGAAGAAAATCTTTCCAAATACTTGAAGCGTGCTATCTGTTTAGCTAACTTCGTAAGATGAATTAAGTACCTTACTTCGTTTGCCGACCACCAAAACCAGTAATATGGTAAGCGTGGGAATATAGAACGAGAACGATTTGAAGAGGGGTTTGAAGCTTTCAAATTAGGCGTCATGCTGAAAGAAATGAGAAAAGAACAGGGGCTGACACAAGAACAACTTGCAGAGAGGTGTGGAACAACAAAAACCTACATCTCCAGAATCGAAAATAACGCATCAGATATCAGACTATCAACACTTATGAGAATCTTCTACGAAGGATTTGGAAAGCATCTTAAGTTAAGTGTTGAATTTTAAGTAAATAGCACAGGTGTGACAACATACCGCATAGGACGCTGGTGACTAGACAGTTACTCAAGCTATTAGCTATGCATTAAGTCCGGTGTAACCCGATAGGGCGAAACTCCGCAATTCTCAACGATTTCATACCATCAACCGTTTCAAGAGTGCAACCGAAAAAACGAAATGAACCAAAGGGCAAAAGCAGTATTTAATTGGAGCGGAGGAAAGGACTCTGCCTTAGCACTTCAGAAAACACTTGAAAAAAACGAATTTCAAGTCGTTTCGTTGCTGACTACCATTAACAAAGAAAAGTTAGAGTCCTCAATACACTCTATTCCTTTGGAAATATTATCAAGACAAGCCGACAGTATAGGCATTCCACTTTACCCAGTATTGATTGCTAAAGACCTGAATGGATATGACGAAAAAATGAGTGAAACGGTTTGTTATTTTAAGCAGCAAGGCGTTACTCATTTTATTTTTGGCGACATATTTTTGTCTGATGTAAAGGCACATAGAGAAGAGAAACTTAATCCTTTTGGGATTGAAGTTGTAGAACCTCTTTGGAACAAAACATCTGGCGAAATAATAGATGACTTTCTGAAATCCGGAATTAAGACAAAAATAATTGTGGCACAGGCCGACAAATTAGACAAAACGTTTATCGGAAAAGAATTAGACCTAAATCTAATAAACTCAATGCCAGGTGAAGTAGATGTTTGCGGAGAAAACGGAGAATATCATACTTTATCATACGCAGGGGGATTATTTAAGAAGAAAGTTGAATTTTCAATTTCTGAAACGAATAAAATCTCATACGACATCAAATTAGACAACGGAAAAACAAAAACTTTTGAATATTGGCAAGCAGAAATAAGACCGAAATAAATCACTACATTTGTGTTCATTCAATTATTAACCATTTTTCAACCTGTATGTCCCAAACAATCAAACCAATAGTTGACCAGTTCAACATCGAAGGCACCTTTGCCTCGGCCAGCCCCTTTGGCACCGGACTCATCAATACCACCTACAAGGTGAAGACCAGCGAAGCAGATGCCCCCAACTATCTTCTCCAAATTATTAATCATCAGATATTTAAAGATGTGGAAGGACTTACCCGCAACATTCAGCGGGTCACCACGCACATCCGCCGCAAGCTGGAAGAGGCCGGTGCCGCCGACATCAACCGCCGGGTGCTCACTCCCATCGATACGCACAAGGGAAAAGGCTACTATAAGGATGAGGAGGGGCGCTACTGGCGTATGTTTCTCTTTATCGAAAATGCCCGCTCCTACGACCAGCTCACCAACCCCAAACAGGCCTATGTAGGCGGTAAAGCCTTTGGCCAGTTTCAACGATTACTGGCGGACCTGCCTGGTGAACCTCTCGCTCCCACCATTCCGGGTTTTCACAACACCGAGATGCGCATCAACAACTTTGTGAAACGCGTAAAAGCCAACCCTGTAGGCCGTCTCAAAGAGGTACAGACCGAGGTGGATTTCCTGATGGAGCGCGCCGAAGAGTATAAAAAGATTGTTCAGATGGGCCGCGAAGGCATTCTCCCCGAGCGCATCGTACACCAGGACACCAAATTCAACAACGTGTTGTTGGATGAGAACGACAACATCCTCTGCGTCATCGATCTGGACACCGTGATGCCTGGCTATGTGTGCTACGACATTGGCGACGCTATCCGCAACGGTGCCAATACCGGCAAGGAGGACGACCCTATTCTCGACAATGTGAGCATCAACATGGAGTTGTACGAAGGTTTTATCAAAGGATTTCTGGAGGAGACCCGCCAGGTGCTCACCCCCGCCGAGATCGACACCCTGGCCTTTGGCGCCAAGCTGCTCACCTACGAACAGGCCGTGCGCTTCTTAGACGACTATATAGATGGCGACAACTACTACAGGGTAAACAGTCCCGACCACAACCTGATTCGCACCCGCGCCCAGATAAAGCTGCTTCAAACCATGGAACAGAACTGGGACCAGATGCAGCAGGTTGTTAAAACGGCAGCACAATGATAAAAGATCACTAAGAAACCTCTAAAAGCGCTCTGCTCTATGAATTCTTTAACAATTCCCCGCCTCCACCTCGTGGCTCCCTCCATTCAGGAGGTATCTCGGGCCATAAATGAAGCTGGAGCACTGGCCACCATCAACGTCGTAAATTGGACCGACTATCCCCATAAGCCACACGTGTCGTTTGCAATGGCTTACGATGAAGCAGCCCTCTACCTTAAATTCTACGTTCAGGAAGAGCACATCCGGGCCGTAGAGACCCAACCCAACAGCAACGTGTGGGAGGACAGCTGCTGTGAGTTTTTTTGTGCCTTCGACAACAAGGGGTACTACAACCTGGAAACCAACTGTATAGGAACACAGCTTTTAGGATGGGGCCCCAAAGGAGATCGGAAACATGCTGCCGATTCAGTCATCCACTCCATAACGAAGCACTCTACCCTGGGCAGCGAGCCCCTGAAAGCGCAAAGCGGAAATTTCGACTATCAGATTACTATGATGATACCAGCCACAGCGTTTTTTGCACATCAAATGTCGTTTAAGGAAGGGACACGATTTCGCGCCAACTTCTACAAATGCGGCGACAAGACCCCGGTGCCCCACTTCCTCTCCTGGAATCCCATTGATATTCCAAAACCCGATTTCCATCGCCCCGACTTTTTTGGGGAGATAAAAGCCTCACCCTGATCCTCCCTCAAAAGTGGGACGACTTGTCCCGATTTTATTTCGAAAAGTTCTCCGAAGGATTGGGGACTAACGAACGGCCAAGAGGTATTGTGATATTGCGAAACAGATAATAATCCCTTTTCTATGAAAACTCCTGTAACCCTTATCCTTCTTGTAACCCTTCTGTACATCCCTGTCATGGCTCAAAAAACGCTGACCAACGAAACCCCGCAACAAAAAAAAGAACGTATGGAGTGGTGGACCAACGACCGGTTTGGCATGTTTATCCATTGGGGTATTTATTCCCTGCCCGCCCGCCATGAGTGGGTGATGACCAACGAACGCATCTCAGCCGGGGCCTATCAAAAGTATTTCGAACACTTCGACCCCGACCTCTACAACCCACGCGAATGGGCCCGTAAAGCCAGAGAGGCGGGTATGAGATATGCGGTCATCACCACCAAACACCACGATGGGTTTTGCCTGTTCGACTCGAAATATACCGATTTTAAAGCCACCAATACCCCTGTGGGAAAGGACCTCATCAAGGAGTACGTGGAGGCTTTTCGTGCCGAGGGGCTTAAAATAGGCTTCTATTACAGCCTCATAGACTGGCACCATCCCGATTTCACCCTCGACCGCATTCACCCGCACCGGCCCAACGACCCGGCCCAATATGAGGAGCTGAATAAAGGGCGCGACATGGCCAAATACCGTCAATTCCTGCAAAACCAGGTGCGTGAACTGCTCACCAACTACGGTACCATTGATATCATGTGGCTCGATTTCTCCTATCCCGGCGAGCATGGCAAAGACCACAACGATTGGGGTTCCGAATCATTGTTGAAGATGATTCGCGAGCTTCAACCCAACATTCTGCTCAACGATCGCATGGACCTGAAAGAGTATGCCGATGGCTGGGACTTTACCACCCCCGAACAATTTAAGGTGCGTGAGTGGCCCACTTTGGATGGCAAGCGCATCCCCTGGGAAACCTGCCAAACCTTCTCCGGCTCGTGGGGTTATTACCGCGATGAGAATACCTGGAAAAACATTCGCCAGCTGTTGGGACTGCTCATCGAATCGGCCAGCAAGGGTGGCAATCTGCTGTTGAACGTTGGCCCTACCGGTCGTGGTATTTTTGACGAACGTGCCAATATCGCATTGGAAGAGATGGGAAGTTGGATGCACCTGAACAGCCGCTCCATCTACAATTGCACACAGGCTCCCGAAGAGTTTCAGGTGCCCGATAACTGCCTGCTCACCTACAACCCTGAAACCAATCGCCTCTACATCCATCTTCTGGAATATCCACTGCAAAACTTTACACTACCCGGGTATAGGGATAGGATAGAATATGTCCAGTTCTTGCACGATGCCTCAGAGATTAAGGTAAGCACACCTGCTGGCGCCTGGATGAAAGAGGAGGTGGGGCAAAACGACGTCAACCTGAGTCTGCCGGTGATAAAGCCCGACGTGGAGATACCGGTTATTGAAATCTTTCTGAAAAAATAGAAGAGAGAAAAGGGTAAACGGTGAAAAGTAAGCGGTAAGCGGTAAACAGTAAAAAGTAAAATTAAAAACATCAATCTTTTTGTAGCCCCGAACACCCAGCGCATAACCTGAAACCCTGTACAGACGCACAACTTGTGCGTCTCTAACACAAAACCCGAAATCCATGGACAACCTCCCCCCCGATTCTAAACTCATAGCCCTGCCCGGCAAAAGACATCAGGTGAGCGACTTCGATGCCGCTTATACCGCCGGGTTAAAAAGCAAAACCGAGGCTAAGGCATTGTTAAAGGGTAACATTGAAAAGATGAGAGCTCTTCAGGATATGCTTTATGCTCAGGATCGCTATTCGGTGCTCATTATTTTTCAGGCGATGGATGCTGCCGGAAAAGATGGAACCATCAAACATGTAATGTCAGGCGTAAACCCACAGGGCACGCAGGTCTTCAGCTTTAAAACGCCATCTGCTCTCGAGCTCGACCACGACTACCTGTGGCGTACCTACTGTTGCCTGCCAGAGCGGGGCCGCATCGGCATCTTCAACCGCTCGTATTATGAGGAAGCTCTGGTGGTTCGGGTACATCCTGCCTATCTTCTTAAGCAACAACTACCCGGCGTTAAAACACTCCGGGACATTGATCCTGAATTCTGGCAAAGACGCTTCGACCAGATAAATAACATGGAACAACATCTTACAGAGAATGGCACCGTGGTGATTAAGTTCTTCCTGAATGTATCGCGTCAGGAACAAAAAAAGCGATTTTTGAAACGCATTGATGATCCCACACGCAACTGGAAGTTTTCAATGGCCGACGTGGAAGAACGGCAACAATGGGACCAATACATGGAGGCCTATTCGGAAGTGCTGAGCCACACAAGCACCAGCCAGGCGCCCTGGCATGTTATTCCGGCCAACAAAAAATGGTTCATGCGTCTGGCGGTGAGCAATATCATTGTCAACCGGCTCAGCCAACTCTCTTTGCAATATCCCAAATTGCCCCAGTTGGAAATCGACCATTTAAAAGCAGCCCGTCAAAGACTCGAGCAGGAAGAGGCTTAGCCAATCATCAGGCGGGTGCCGGGATAGCGGTAGTTTTTGGCCGCCACCTTGCGGCTTAGGATGATGGCCATGGTGAGACTTCCGATGCGGCCTACAAACATGGAAAGTACCAGTATGAGCTTACCCGCTGTTGAAAGCCCACCGGTGATACCCAGCGAGAGGCCAACGGTGCCCATAGCCGATATCTGCTCAAACACAATTTGTTGCAACGTGAATTTGGGATTCGTGAGTGAAAGCAACAGCGTGAAGAGGAATAAAAACAGAAGCGCCATGGCAATTACGGCATAGGTTTTATTAATCAAATCCCATTGTATGGTTCGTTTGAAAAACTCCACGTGCTGACGTCCCCTGATATTGGCCATAGCTGCTTTGAAGGCTACGGCAAAAGTGGTGGTTTTTATTCCTCCGCCTGTAGAACCGGGAGATGCACCAATAAACATCAACACCATAAAAACCAGCAGAGTTGGCCTGGTTAATGTCGTCATATTCACCGTATTAAAACCTGCTGTGCGGGTAGTGACCGATTGAAACAGGGAAGCCATAATTTTACCCCAAAAAGTGTGACCGCTAAGGGCATGATTGTATTCAAACGCGAAAAACAAAACAGCGCCCGAAGTGAGTAAAATTAAAGTCACCATTAACACCAGGCGGGTATTCACCATGAGTTTTCGCCATTTATAACGCTTCCGCTCTCGACGGCTCGCCACCGAAAAGAGATCCTGAAGCACGATAAACCCAATGCCGCCGGTTACAATAAGTACCATAAGCACCGCTTGAGCGCCATACTGAAAGCGGATGGATGAGTGGAACAGGTTATTGGAAAAAAGCGAGAATCCTGCATTATTAAAGGCCGACACGGAATGAAATACCGAAGAAAAGATTCTTTCCCCCATGCTCTTAAATCCATAACCGCTGCCCCATAGAAAAAACAGCAGCACAGCCCCGGCCATCTCTATCATTATACTGTAATAGATAACCCTGCGAAGAATAATACGTAAATTGCCTGTTTGATTAGTGTCCATAATATCACGAACCAGATTCATAGAATGCAGACTACCCGAACGATGGTAAAAAGTGCCGAGGAAGGTGGCAATTGACAGCATATTGAGGCCCCCCAACTGAAACAACAACATAATGACCATCTGACCTTTAAAGGTAAAAAAGGTGCCAGTATCCTGCACTGAAAGTCCGGTAACACAGCATGCACTGGTTGAAGTAAACAAGGCATCTGCCCACGAGATATGGCGTACCACAGTCATTTCCGGCAGCTTAATGAGCAGAGTGCCAACTAATATGAGCAGCATAAAGGAGAGTGCCAGCAGTGCGGCCGGCTTAATGCGCAGGTTTCCAACATCGGGGCTGACCTTGCCTGCTATGTTGAGCACCAATACCCAAAAGATCAGTTGAAGTACAAAAAAATGTGCGTAGGCAGAGATGGTGCCATTTTGAGCGAGATGTTGCCAAAAGCCTATCCCAAAACCAAAATAAATAATTACTTCCCCAAGAACAAGAAGCACAAAAAAGAGCTCCCCCCTATTCTTCTGTAGATAACCGCCGGGATTAAAGTTGAAAAAGAGCGTAAACAGGAATCTGAAGACAAAAAATCCGAGAACCCATTGCATAAGGGTAATCAAAAGATATGTCCGCCCAGCGGGATGCGAAAAACCAAAAAACCACACAACCACTCCTGCTCCAAACACCATCACCATCAGCGTAACAATGTTCAGAAGCCGCAGTGCGGGTGCCCGCACATCAAACAGCTTCAGATTCATGCTCTCGCGAAACTTTTGAATCCAATTCATTGGTTGATTTCGATGAAGCGTTCCACGTTTTGTTTCTTTCCAAAGAGTACCAGCGTATCCTTCTCTTCGATCACCGTTTCGCCGGTGGGAATGCCTATGATAATTTTAGCATCGATCACCCCTTCCTCATCTTTACTGTCATGTTTTATCTTGCGCTCCCGTTTAATGGTGATCAGGTTTAGCTGGTACCTGCGCCGAATATCCAGGTCGGCCAGCGATCGCCCCACCACCTTAAGCGGTGTCTCAATCTCCACAACATTGTAATCCTCCGATAAATTCAGAAATGAGACAATGCTGGGGTTGATGAGCCGCTCGGCCACATTAATTCCTACCTCATCTTCGGGTGACAGAATCTCTTTAACTCCGATTTTTTCGAGAATGATACGCTGGTTGGTTCCCCGGGCGCGGGCCATAATCTGTTTTACCCCCAGGTCCATCAAAAGAGTGGTGCAAAGCAACAACTGTTCAAAGTCCTCTCCAATGGCCACTACCACCGCATCGAACTCCATAATGCCCTGGGAAACAAGCGCCTTTTTATCTGTAGCATCCAGAGCCACTGCAAGAGCCACCTCATCGGCCATCCCTTCAATGATCTGATCTTTCTTATCGATAACCATCACTTCGGCACCCTGTTTTGTGAGCGCCCTGGCAATGGCCATTCCAAATTGTCCCATTCCGATTACGGCTATTTTTCTGGCTGACATAGGTTGTGAGATATGAATTCAGGGTTCAGGGTTCGGGGTTCAGGTTTTTTGCTCAACACTTCAACTCAAACTGGTTTATGAAATACCAGGAATCCCAAAGACCGTATAACAAACATACAATTTTTTTCGTCAATTTTATTTAGGCGGTACATTTTTTTGATTTTTGCTTCTTTAATCTGAATTTGAGGCACTCCCTGGCAGAAGCTAAGGATAGGCCGGGTAAAAACAGGATAATAAGGTTTCTCTAACTCTTATCGTGGTCTCAGCGCAAAAAGACAAATAACCACAGAGCTCGCTGAGTTACACAGAGAAAATCAGAATAAACACAAATAATCTTATGACTCTTTGCATCTGGTTCCAGCAGGGTCTCCTTTAGGGACCTTTGTTCCAGCAAGGTCTCCTTTAGGGACCTTGCGGTCGTGAAGATGCACCTTTTTGAGCCAAAGTTGGATTCCAGCGGGATCTTCCGCCGGCTGCTGAAAGACTTTACTCCGACGCTTCTTCTCTCTCATTTCCCCATAATTCCCACTAAAAATAGGGTGGTGGTTCTGCATGTCAGTGACTGTATCAGAGGCTTGGTTAAAATTCCATCATAAATAATCAATTTTTGATAAGCAAATTTCATCCTTTCTGTTTAAATTACCTTTTTAAAACATTCTGGAATTTCCGAATAGATGTAAATTTTAATATAATTCGACTCTCGACTGATTCTCACCCACTTACATTAAAAAGCGTGAGGCAATATGAAAAGCTAATTAAACATTTCAACTATGAAACGAAAAATGTTCCTTTTACCTTTCATCATTTCAGCCATTCTGGTTATTATTTTACCATCCTGCGACGATGAAGAAACCCACCAAACCTTTCCGCTCTCGGCCGAAATCTTCCACAGCACAGCCGGAAAGCAGGTTGCATTTACAGCGCTCACACACAGCGCAGATAGCTTGGATTGGGATTTTGGCGACGGGAAAACCAGTAGCGAGAAAAATCCGGTACACATTTATGAAGAGGGCGGTTATTATATTGCTTCTTTAACGGCAAAAGACAAAGATGGCAATTCTGTAACTAAAGTAGCAAAATTAGCCATTGACCTTACGCCTTATGCCCTGCTCACAGGTGACCACACGGCAGATGGCTACAATGGGAAAACCTGGAAACTTACTGCCGATCATCCAACCGGAGGTGATTATTTTGCTAATGCCAATGAAAACTTAACCCCGGTGAAAGGAGTTCCGGCGCCTCTTCCGACCGGAATTTTTGATTTAGAATTTAAGATGGGAAATGTTTACAAAGATGAATTCACATTCTTCTTTGACGGCAGTTATAAACATGATGTAAAAGAAGACGGAGGTGCCTTTGGTGGAATAGTCTATCAGTATGCCACTACCGGAGGAACGGAAATCATCAACGCCAATGGCGCTCCATATGGTCTTTGTATAGCCAAATATGTACCCGAGTCCGATGCCTCCTTTACTTATATCGAAAAGGAAAACTTCACCACTTCCTCGGTTTATGCACCGGGCGGAGTACTAACCTTTAAGGATGTGAGTACACTGAGTTTTTCCGGAACTGAATTTATAGGATTCAGAGACTTTGAAAGAAAGGTGATACTCAGGAGCATCAGCAACACCCGGATGCAACTAATTATGTTTATGGCTGCTTCTGACCAGGCAATTGGGGTTAATACCCATGCTCTGATACTTAGCTTTGAGGTTGTTAATTAAAAATCAATTCAAATCAATCAATATGAAATTTATATTTTTAATAAAAAATAACACTCAGTATCTGGTTTATCTCATCCTGTCAGTTTCATTATTGTTTCTTAACGGAAAGGCTGTGGCAGGTTCAGATACCCGTACAAACCCGGTTGACCAGAGAACCATAGGAGTTTCCGGAACCGTAACTTCAACTTCCGACGGAACTCCATTGCCCGGCCTGAGCATTATTGTAAAGGGGACTTCAATTGGAACTATTACCAACTCAGAAGGAAATTACACCATTAATGCGCCGGAAGAGGGGATTTTGGTTTTTTCCTTTGTGGGATTCAGAACTCAGGAAATTGCTATCCAGGGTCGAAACACAATAAACGTTATGATGCAGGAGAGCATTGAGGCGCTCAATGAAGTTGTAGTTACCGCACTGGGCATCAAACGGGAAGAAAAGTCATTGGGCTTTTCGGTCGGGAGGGTTCCCGGTGAAGAACTAACCAGGATTGCCCAGGAAAACGTATTAAACTCAATGGCTGGAAAGGTTTCCGGCGTAACGATTAACTCAACCGGAGGCGCTGGTTCCACAGTGAGCATGGTTATCCGGGGAGCTACATCTTTGAGTACCGACAACCAGCCACTTTTTGTAGTTGACGGCGTGCCCATGGCAAATACAATAAACAATGTGGGAGGGTTTGGCAAGGATAACCGAGTGGACTACGGAAATGCCATAGCCGACCTGGATCCGGAGAGCATTGAGAGTGTTTCCATTTTGAAAGGACCCAGTGCTGCCGCCCTGTACGGAACCCGCGCAGGCAACGGTGTTGTACTGATAACCACAAAAAAAGCTTCGGGCCTCCCGGGTATGAAAGTAACGGTTACCTCCAATACCGTGTTCGACATACCTGCCCGATATCTCAATACTCAAACGCAGTTCTCCACCGGCTTTTTCTCCTTCAGACCCGAAAATGTAGGAGGAGGTATTTTACCTCCCATCAGCGCGGGGGACGATGTAGCCGCCGGTCCCGAAAACGACAAAGGATACTGGGCTGTTCAGTGGCAATCCCCCCTGGATGCAAACGGAGTGCCAGTCCCCATTGAAGTGGTTTCCTACCCCAACAACATCAAAAACTTCATAAATGACTATGCCTTTACGACAACCAACGGGGCATCCATCTCAAACAGCAGCCAGTCGTTAAACTACCGGCTTGGTTTTACAAACATGACCCACGACGGACTGATACCGAATTCCGACCTGTACAAAAACTCCTTAACGCTGTCAGCTACTTCAAAACTGCGTGAAAAATTATCGGTAAGCACCGACATTAACTTCACTAATTCAGGGGCCGATAACAGGCCGGCCTCAAACCGGGGGACAAACCCACTTCAGTGGGCATATAACAGCCCCACCAACATCGACATCCGGTTATTAAAAGATTATGGTTCGGGAAATAATATAAAAAAGGTTTCTGGAAACCACGAAAACCCCTATTACCTGGCTCACGATGTGAACAACAGCTTTGACCGGTACCTGGTTTACGGAAACATCGTTGCCAACTGGGAAGTTGCGCCCCATCTTACGCTTATGGGACGTTTTACCCTGAGCAAAACAGATGAGGTACGCGAAACGAAAATGGCTCCCGGCTACACTCAGGAACCCAACAACGGGGCATACGGAATTGCCAGCGGAAACAACCTGGAACGAAACATGGATGCACTGGCCACTTACACCAATAATTGGAATGACTTTTCGTTGACAGCATCGGTTGGCGGTAATTTACTCTACTCAAAAGCATCCAGTATCAGCAACTCCTCAAAAGCCGGATCGGGTTTGGTTGTGCCCAATGTTTTTACGGTTCAGAATATTAGTTCCGGAGCATTGGCCTACAGCAATTACCGCATCGAAAAAGCCATCAACAGTTTATATGCCATGGCAAACCTAAGTTGGGCAGATATTATTTACCTCGATCTTACAGGTCGTAATGACTGGTCAAGTACGCTGCCTGAAGAAAACCGTTCCTACTTTTATCCCTCGGCATCCATTAGTTTAATGGTTGACCAGATTTTCGACCTGGGAAGCAAGATTGATATGTTTAAACTAAGAAGCGGATGGGCACAGGTAGGAAACGACACGTCCCCCTATAAACTGGTGGCAGTTTATCAGGATGCGGGACAGTGGGGCGAAGCCATTCGTTTAACGAAACAGAGCGGGTTATTGAGCCCCAATCTTTTACCGGAAGAGGCTACCTCATTTGAAGTGGGAACCGAAATCAGGTTATTTTCAAACAGGTTACGCCTGGATGGGACCTGGTACGTAACCGATAACCGGAACCAAATCCTGGGAGTTCCGCTGGCAGCCTCAACCGGTTTCAGTGGGATTCAAATTAACGCCGGAAAACTGCAAAGCAAAGGCATTGAGTTTTTACTGGGTGTAACCCCCATCAAAACACTTGACTGGCACTGGGATTTAAACCTGAATTTCACAAAAAACGACACCTGGATACTGGAACTGGCCGATGACGTTGAGTTTATAGAATTTTGGGATCAGGCCAGAGTGAAAAATATTGGCTATGTTAAAGATAATAGCCTGGGACATAATGGCCGTGTAGGCAACCTGTATTCGCGAAAACCCCAAAGGGTTACCGACAAAAACTCGGAATATTATGGCTACCCCATCCTGAGTGCAGGCCAGGAGGTGGAGTGGGAAAAAGAGGAGAAATATTCACTGGTGGGAAACTACAATCCCGACTTTATTATGGGATTGCAATCTTCTCTCACTTATAAGAACTTTACATTAAATATGACCTTCGACTGGAGATCCGGAGGCCAATATGTGTCACAAACCTATCGTTACCTGTCAGAATCGCTGCAAACGCGATCCTGGCTTAATGAGTTGGTGAATCCGGGAGAGCTGGGAGGAATGCCAAGCCAGGCACTTCGCGACTGGGTTGTGGCAAACAAAGACGAACTTTTGTTGAGCGACCGGCTGAGGCCTGTTGGCGGGCCAACGCCCGACTATGGTGGATTTCCCGAAAGTTTAAGCGGTGTTACGGTTTACGACGGAACATTTGCTCCCGGGGTACTGGGATATCATGATGAAAATGGAAACTTTATACTGGTACAGGAAAATCTGGGTAACGAAGGAACCACCTTTAACCCATACGTACTCAGCTATCCCTGGGATATTGGAGAGGCCAACATGTTTGATGCCGACTATATAAAACTGAGGGAGATTTCTATTAACTACAGATTACCCAACAGAATCTCTCAAAAAATAGGACTGGAAGATGTAAACTTTTCCATTTACAGTCGGAATATTATATTGTGGACCAAAGATTCTGACCTAAGGGTTGATCCTGAAAGAGCTTACCAGGCAGAAGGAGGAGGTAGTTTTCTGCAAGGTGTTGAACGCTACAATGTGGAACCCTGGGTAATACCCATCGGATTCAAATTGGGCTTTTCTTTTTAATCATTTTAAAACAGATAACCATGTTGAAAATAAAAAATAGCTTTATAATTGTTTTAACCATCCTGTTGGCCCTGGTTAACTCATGTAAAGACCTGGATGAATTAAACATCAATCCAAATGGTGTTGACCCGGCAGTTGCCGATCTCAACCTGTTGATGCCTACAATCATTACAAGCATCGGACAAACTGTTATTAGCCTCGGATTTGGCGATATTGCAGGTGTTATGCAACACACCCAGAAGGATGGCTGGTCCGGTGGCCACAACAGCTACCAATGGGACAACAGCAGCAATAGTTGGGAAGGCTATTACGGCATATTAAGAAATGTGGATGATTTCTACAAAAAAGCTGTAGAAAACGAATACGAATTTCACCAGGGCGCTGCTTTGGTAATGAGAGCTTACACCTTTGGCCTGATTGCCGATCTGTGGGGCGATGCCCCTTATTCCGACGCCGTGAAGGCAGAACAAGGCTCGCAATATTTCAAACCTGTATTCGATCCTCAAAAGGATATTTATATGGCAATCTTAGCCGATCTTGAAATGGCCAATACGCTCCTCTCCAGGAGTAACGCTGATTATGAAAACATGATTCCATCTCAGGATGTTCTTTACAATGACGATGTGAGTAAGTGGAGAAAATTTGCCAATTCAGTTGCGCTGAGGTATTATATGCGATTATCAGCAAAAGAACCGGGTATTGCTGAAGAGGGTATTAAAAGAATCACTTCAGACCCGGCTAAATACCCATTAATAATCACCTCCTCCGATGATTCCAATGTCGGCTATATTGGCTCTTCACCGGGAGATTCCTGGCCAAGTACCATGCTCTTCAATCCCGATCCAAGCGGCAATTATATGAGACTTAAAATGTGTGCCACACTGGTAGATGCCATGCTGGAACTAAACGATCCACGCCTTGGGGTTTGGGCCAACAAAGTCGAAATTCCTTTGGTACTGGTTGGTGGCACTAAAGTTGACAGGATTGTGGATGGAAAACGTGAAATTTCACAGGATATTGCAGATGAATATGAAGAGGCCTTTAATCTACCCATCAATTATGGTACTGAATATATTGGTATTCCTCCCTCTATTTTCTCTGCTCAACTATACAATTTGAATCCGAATAAAGATCAGGGCGTATATAATCCGCACTGTTCGCAGCTGAATGACATTTACAAGTTGAGCAATCATGTCTTACTGCAAATGAGGCTTATGTCGGCTGCCGAAGTTCATTTCATCCTTGCTGAAGCTGCCCTGTACGGATGGGCTCCGGGAAATCCTGAAGACCATTATGCCGAAGGGATTCGGCAATCTTTCAATGCCTGGGGAATTGGAGATGCATTTGATGGCTACATTGGCGGAGCTCCCTATTCGGGGCTGGAAAGTATTATTGATCAAAAATGGATTGCAAGCTGGACTGCAGCAGCAGAAGCCTGGTTTGACTGGAGAAGAACCGGATATCCTGTTTTAGTGCCAGGCGAGGCCGTAAAAAGGGAGGCATTACCGCTGCGCTTTTACTACCATTACGACAATGAGATTGCAAAAAATACGGTGAATGCCGAAGCAGCCATTCAGCGGCTGGAACCCACGCAATACAAAGGCAGTGATGTGAGCAACAACAGTGCCTGGTCCAAAACCTGGCTGCTTCAGGGAACCGGAAAACCCTATTAACCAAACTTAACCTGATTAAAACAGGAGATTTACCAGGCAGGCAAAAGTTAGCCTGCCTGGTTCGTTTCTAAAACAATGCTTCATATATTTAAACCTAATTTTAAAAAAAAATGAAACACACATCCATTAAATTTCTAATATTCTCATTAACAGCAGCAGTTTTATTTGCCTGCCAGCCAAAACCCAAAGCTGAAAAAGTAACTCCCGACAATGCATTGCAATCCTACCTCGATAACGGTGACAATTCTTTCAAATGGGAGGTCCAGGATTCTACACAAACAAAGGGTGCAAGGATTTACCGCCTCATATTCACCTCACAAACCTGGCGCGATACAGTGTGGAACCACGAACTCACTGTAATTGTACCGAATGAAATAAGCTACAACGATGGATTACTTTCTATAACTGGCGGAAGCGTTAAAAACGGAAAGCCAAATACGCACAAATGGGACAAGGAGGAAATTGTTGCTTTAACTGAAATTGCAGAATTAAATAAAGCTATAGCCTCCATCGTCTGGCAGGTGCCTAATCAGCCTCTTTACAATGGCCTCACCGAAGATGAACTGATTTCGTTTACACTCCACAATTTTCAGAATGACAGCGATTATACCTGGCCACTGCTTTTCCCAATGACAAAAAGTGCCATCAGAGCGATGGATGCCGTTCAGGAATTTTCATCAAAAACATTGAGCTCAAAAGTAGATCAGTTTGTCGTTACCGGCGCTTCGAAACGAGGCTGGACTACCTGGTTAACGGGTGCCTGCGACAAGCGGGTAAAGGCAATTGCCCCTATGGTTATCGATATGCTAAACATGCCCGTTAATATAGAATACCACAAAGTTACCTGGGGCGATTACAGCGTCCAGATTGAGGACTATGTGGACCTGGGAATTGCCCAACAGGTGAATACCCCCGAAGGAACAAAGGTGGTTCGTATGGTTGACCCCTATGCCTACCGACGTTTGCTGGCAATGCCCAAAATGCTGTTTATGGGAACCAACGACGAATACTGGCCGGTTGATGCAGTTAAAAATTACATCGATAGTATTCCGGGCAACAACTACATATGTTACACACCAAATGCAGGGCACAATTTGGGTGATAAGAAAACTTACCTTGCCGGTTTGAGTGCATTTTTTGGAACTATGATCACAAATGAAACTTTACCAAAATGCGATTACTCAATTTCGGAAGAGAATGGTGAAATTATAGTGAAGGTTCAGGCAACTTCCGAGCTTCTAGAAAACGCTATTTTATGGAGCGCAACTTCCGATGATCGTGAATTCAGAGATAAGGTTTGGACAAGTGTCAGCCTTGGAAAATCAAAGGTGAGCGAATTCACACAGGAGATTGAATACCCGGAAACCGGATACAAAGCGTTTTACATCGACTTGAAATATAAAGCACCCTTTTCAGGGGATTTTACCGAAAGCACACGCATGTTCCTTACGGGCAGTGATAAAGTGTTATTGAATCGCGGGAAATAATGTGGCTGCAATAAAACACCAATAACTGCATTTCGACACGCTCAATGTATCACATTACGCTCGCCCTGACCGACAGTCATTTACGAAAGTAGGAGAAAGCTATGCACACAAAGACCACATTGATTATACTCCTTTTCTTCCTTTTTGCAGAGGTCCATTCACAAACATTTAGAGCCGGAGCAGCTTTGCGGGTAATCACTCCTGCAAGTCTGCTCCCGATATCCGGCGGCATGGGAACGCCTGAAATGGCTGTTGGAAAACAGGGCAATCTTTTCGTCCGGGCGTTGGTATTAGAAACAGGTAAAACACGGGTGGCTATTGTAAGCATTGATAATCTCGGTTGGCCGGCTGCTTTAGGTGACCGCTCGCGTGAACTCATCCATGGAGTTCCACCTGAAAACATCCTGATTGGCGTTACGCACACCCACAGCGCACCCGACGCATATGCATTCCCCGATAAAGACGGCAACACCTCCGCCGATCTGGAATACCTCCACTGGTGCGTTATCCGGATTGCCGATGCCGTGAATGAAGCCGTTTCAAACCTGGAACCGGCGGTGCTAAAAACTGCCGTAGCTGAAGCAAAAGGGAAAATTGCCTTCAACTATTACGCACCAGATCTATACGATCCACGTATGGGAGTAATCCAGGCCATTGCAACCACCGGTATAAATATGGGAAAACCAATTGCCACACTGGTGAATTATGCCATTCATCCCGAAATTATGGGGACCAAACGGAAGCTCATCAGCCCCGATTTATGCGGACCGTTTTACGAACGGATTGAATCGAAAGTCGGAGGAATTGCACTATTCATGAACAGTGCCCAGGGCGGTATGGTAACTGCCGACAACCGTCGGGAAAATGGCCAGGAAGCCAACGACTGGGCAGAATGCGTCCGTATTGGTCAATTGATGGCCGACGAAGCTCTGCGAATTATTGAACCTTCCACTGCCCAGGAAAACCCGGAACTCTTCTGCGCCTCAAAGGTGATAGAATTCCCCATCGAATCGAAAGAGATGCAATGGGTGTTCAAAAACTCCCCTGTCTTAAACAAGGCCGCTCAAAACAATGATTTCACCACCATATCCACCCGGATAAACCTGCTGAACATTGGGAGAGCTCAGGTGCTCACCATTCCCGGAGAGGCGCTGCCCAACATCGGTTTTTACCTGAAACGGAATATGAAGACTTCCCAACCCTTCCTGTTCGGGCTCACTAACGATGCATTGGGATACATCCTTACCAAAGTAGATTTCATCAGTTTCGAACGCTACAATTATATCAGCCGCACTTCACTGGGCGAAATGACCGGTGAAATACTTATTGAAGAAGCACTGAAAATGATAGAAGAAAACCCGGGAGCTGAAGAATAGAATGGCTAATTTTAGATTGAACATGTTTGTTTAATATTATGGTTCTACTACCATTTTCGTGGATAAAGATCCAGACCACCATGAAAGAACAGGATTGCGCTTCTAAAATTTTCGAATCTTCGGTATCCTCTTCCAGACACCTTAATTTCTTGTATCTTCCCATTAAGCCTTTCGGCC
>JACDJA010000071.1_pt1 | contig 142664 bp, 127 predicted proteins | sample 7449241 | NCBI WGS metagenome assembly JACDJA01 (sample SAMN14253289, study PRJNA609438) | sludge metagenome | isolation source: initial anaerobic sludge | collected 2018-12-20 | reverse complement strand
GGCGGCGTTGCCTGCACCTTTCGCTTTCGCGAAGCCTGCTCGGCTCCGCCGCGATCTTGCGCCGGCTTCGCCGTCGATCGCGCGCGGCGCGCGTCCGAGCCGGCGTCGGCACCCGCGTTCGCGAGCTTGCGGGCGCCCCGCTTCACCGGTTCGGCAGCACGGCCCGCTGCCTTGGGCGTGCCCGCGTCGATCGTGCTTCCGACGTGCGCGGTCGCTTTCGCCGCGGGTCGATCGTTGCCCTCGGAGTGCACCTGTCCGGCTTTCGCACCGCGCGCGTTCGATTCGTCGCTTCGCGCAGCCTTCGGCTTGCCGCGTCGCGTCGCACGGGTTGCACCGGGCATCGTCTCCTCCTCTTCGTGGGCCGAACCTTCGCTTTCATTCTGCACTGCGCCATCCTTTTGTCAACGCGACGGGATCCACACGAGCGTGGCCATGCGTCCGCATCGACCGTCGCGCCTGTGGGAATAGAAATCGGTCGCGTCCCGCAGCGTGCATCGATTCGCACCGGCCACCCGTTGCACGCCGACGCCGCCGAGTCGAAGCCGTGCGAGCGCAGGCAGGTCGGCGAGCCACTTCCCGTCGCGCTCGCCCACGGCGAACGCGCTTGCCGCGCGTGCGTCGAGATCGCAGAAACGTTCTCGCACTTCGTCGCCGACCTCGAAGGCGTGAGGCCCGATCGAGGGTCCGAGCCACGCGCAGAGCGGCACGTCGCCGCCGGCGAGTGCGCGCAGCGCCTCGACCGTGCGCTCGAGCACGCCGTCGGCAAGACCTCTCCAGCCTGCATGCGCCGCACCGATGACCTCTCCTCGCGCGTCCGAGACGATCACCGGCAGGCAGTCGGCCGTGAGCACCGCGAGAACGACGCCGGGAACGTTGGTGACGGCCGCATCCGCGCGCGGCTCGCGGGTCGACGGCGACTCCGCGGCCGACGCCGCGGGCGACGAAAATCCGGGCGACGATTGCGGCGGCGCTGCTGCCACGACGGAATGCACGTCGGTGCCGTGCACCTGCTCGAGCCACAGCGGCGTTGCGCCGATCGATCGCGCGAGCCGCTCTCGGTTGCGTTCGACCGCGACCGGGTCGTCGCCGCAGCGCGCGCCGAGATTCAGCCCGCCTCGAACGCCGCCGGCGAGTCCCCACGGTCCCGCGCTTACGCCGCCTCGACGCGTCGTCGATACCGCTCGCACGCGCGCGGGTGCATCCCATCGCGGAACGATCGCCGCTTCGATGTCGAAGGCTTCGCACGTTGCGTGGGCTTCGGCGTTTCGCTGCCTCATTCGCGCGTCTCGATCGAGCAGGCGTCGATGCCGGCGAGCGCGAGCAGTGCGCGCAGATCCCCGGGCAACGGCGAGCGCCACCGCATCGCGCGGTCGTCGGCCGGATGCCGCAGCGCGAGCCGCCAGGCGTGCAACGCCTGCCGCTCGAAGCCGGCCAGGCGCGGGCCGCCGTACAGCGCGTCGCCGACGAGCGGATGCCCGATCGAGCGCAGGTGCACGCGGATCTGGTGCGTACGGCCCGATTCGAGCCGGCACTCGAGCAGGCTCAGTTCGCGGCCCTCGAGCCGACCGAGCGCGAGCCGCTCGAAATGCGTGCGGGCGGCCTTGCCGCGCTCTGCGGCAACCGTCGCCATGCGCACGCGCGAGACGGGGTCGCGGCCGATCGGCGCATCGATCGTGCCGGACGTTGCGCACACGCCCACTGCGAGCGCGAGATAGCGCCGCCCCATGCTGCGTTCGGCCAGTTGCGCGGACAGCGATGCGAACGCGCGCTCGCTCCGGGCAACCACGAGCAGTCCGCTGGTGTCGCGATCGAGGCGGTGGACGATTCCCGCCCGCGGCAGGCGCGCCTGCGCCGGCCGATGATGCAACAGGCCGTTCATCAGCGTGCCTCGCCAGTTGCCGGCAGCCGGATGCACGACGAGGCCCGCGGGCTTGTCGACGACGAGCAGATCCTCGTCCTCGTAGGCGAAGTCGAGTTCGACCGGGTCGGGCGCGAAGGCGGTATCGGCCTCGCGCGGCTGCGGCTCGACGACGATCCGCTCGCCGCCCCTCAGCCGCGTGCTCGCCGAGAGCGTGCGTTCGTCGCAGTGCACCGCGCCCAGCGCGATCCACTGTTGCAGCCGCGTGCGCGAGACGCCGTCGAGGCGGGCAGCAAGATAGCGGTCGACCCGCTGTCCGGCTGCGTCGGCGGCGTCGATCACGACGCTGCCGGCCTGCGAATCGTCCGCCGCCCCGTCGAGGGGCGTCGCTATAATGCCGCGCATGAAAGCAGCTCTGGTTTCCTTCGTGCGGGCCGCCTCGTGCGCCGCCCTGGTTTCGCTGGCGGCGTGCGGCACCGCCGAAGCGCCCGACACGACGCTGGGGTGGACGCCCGAGCGATTATATGCAGAGGCCAGCGACGAGATGCGCACGGGCAACTGGGAGCAGGCGATCAAGCTGCTCGAGAAGCTCGAGGCGCGCTATCCGTTCGGCACCTGGGCGCAGCAGGCCCAGCTCGATACCGCCTACGCTCACTACAAGGACGGCGAACGCGCGCTGTCGCTGGCGGCGATCGACCGCTTCATGAAGCTGCACCCGAACCACGAGTCGATCGACTACGCGCTGTACCTCAAGGGCATCGTGAACTTCAACGAGCAGCAGGGGCTGCTCGCGAAGCTGGGCAGCCAGGATCTCTCCGAGCGCGACCACGCCGCCTCGCGCGAATCCTTCGACGCCTTCAAGGAACTCGTCACCCGCTTTCCCGAGAGCAAGTACGCCTCCGATGCGCACGCACGGATGGAGTACCTGGTGAACTCGATGGCGCGCGGGCAGGTGCACGTGGCGCGCTACTACTTCAAGCGCGGCGCGTACATCGCCGCGGCCAACCGCGCACAGGAAGTCGTCCGTCAGTTCCAGCAGGCGCCGGCAGTGGAGGAGGCCCTGTACCTGCTGGTGAAGTCGTACGACCGGCTCGGCATGCCCGATCTGCGCGACGACGCCGAGCGGGTGCTGCGTGCGAATTTCCCCGACAGCGAACTGCTCACGAAAGGCCTTCCGCAAGACGATCGTCGCTGGTGGCAGGTGTGGCGCTGACGCGCTCGCAGAACGCCAGCGCCTCGTCGGCGTCGCGCGTGCGCCGAAACGCGGGCAGGCTCGCCACCAGCTTTCGCCCGTAAGGACGAGTCGCCAGCCGCTCGTCGCAGATCATCAGCACGCCGCGGTCGGTCTCGGAACGGATCAGTCTTCCGGCGCCCTGCTTCAGCGCCATCGCCGCGGCAGGCAGCTGCATCTCGCGAAACGGATCGCGACCCGCGCGCCGCGCCGCGTCGATGCGCGCTGCCAGGATCGGGTCGTCGGGCGCCGCAAAGGGCAGCTTGTCGATGACCACCAGAGACAGCCGGTCGCCCACCACGTCGACCCCTTCCCAGAAGCTCGCCGAGCCCACCAGAAGCGGGCGCGGCGCGGATCGAAAACGCTCGATCAGCGCCGAGCGCGACGCGCTGCCCTGCACGAGCAGCTCGATCCCGCAGTCGCAGGCAGCGATCCGCGCGGCAAGCAGCGCCGCCTGCCGCTCGACCATGCGCAGGCTCGTGCAGAGCACGAATGCGCGCCCGCCGTTGGCGGCGATCAGCGGCCAGGCCGCGCGCGCGACGCGCTCGCCGAAGGCGGCGGAAGCGGGGTCGCCGCATTCGCGCGGCACGTACAGCAGCGCCTGGCGAGCGTAGTCGAAGGGACTGTCGCATTGCAGCGTGCGCGCGTCCTGCATTCCGGCCGCCGCGCAGAAATGGTCGAAGTCGCCCGCCACCGACAGCGTGGCCGAGGTCATGATCCAGGCACAGGCCCCGGCTTCCCGATGCCGACGCAGGATCGGCGCGACCGACAGCGGCGTTACCTGCAGCGCGACGCCCGCTGCGTGGACTTCGGCCCAGTGGATCGCGTCGTCCTGCGCGCCGCCCTCCCAGACGCCGTCGCGCCACTCCTGCAGCCGCTCGACGAGCTCGCCGACGCGCACGAGCAATCGGCCCAGCTCGCGGCCACGCTCGGCGCAGCGCTCGAGCACCTGCGGCGCCAGCACCTGCAGCAGCGCTTCGACCGCCCGGCGCAACGCGACATCGCCGCGCGCCTGGCGCGCGTCGAGTCGCCCGGGGCGCCCGGCAGCCAGGCGCAGCTCGCGCACCGCCTGCTCGATACTGGCCGCCAGTGCGGTCCAGTCGGCCGCGTCGAGCGCCTCCGCGCGTCCGGCGCGCAGCAGGTCGCGCGCGAAATCGACGATCTGGCGCGTGGACACGCCGCGGCCGAGAAACTGGGTGGCTGCCTGCGGCAGTTGGTGCGCCTCGTCGAAGACGATCGCATTCGCGCTCGGCAGCAACTCGGCGACGCCCTCGTCGCGCAGCGCCAGGTCGGCGCAGAACAGATGGTGGTTGACGACGACGATGTCGGCCGTTTGCGCCGCCTGTCGCGCACGAAAGACGAAGCATTCGCCGAAGTCGTCGCATTCCTGGCCCAGGCAGTTCTCGCGCGTGGACGTGGCCAGCGCCCACGCGGGCGCGTCCTCGGCGATGCCCGGCGCCTCGCTGCGATCGCCGGTGGCCGAGATCGCGGCGAAGCGCTCGATGCGACGCAACACGGCGATGTCTTCGCGGCGCTCGAAACGACCCTCGGCCAGGTTGCGCCGCAGGTGATGGCGGCAGACGTAATTCGCCCGACCCTTGAGCAGCGCGACACGCGCGCCCGCACCGAGCGCCTGCCGCACGCGCGGCAGGTCACGCCGGAAAAGCTGGTCCTGCAGCGTCTTCGTTCCGGTGCTGATCAGCACCCGCGCACCGCTGAGCAGTGCCGCCACGAGATAAGCGAAGGTCTTGCCTACGCCGGTGCCGGCTTCCACCACGAGAGGCTGCCCGCCTTCGATCGCCTCGGCGACCGCGCGCGCCATCTCGCGCTGTGCCGGACGCGGCACGTACCCTGCGGTGGCGCGGGCGACTGCGGCCTCGGCGTCGAACGCCGCGTCGACCGCTTCGGCCAGACGCGACGCGGCGCCGGCACCCGACATCAGGCCGGTTCGTCGGGGACGAGTCGCATCTGCAGCAACGCGATCGCGTCCTTGATCTGCAGCTTGCGCTTCTTCAGCCGACGCAACTGCAATTCGTCGAAATGCGATTGCATGCCGAGCGCGTCGATCATCGAGTCGAGGCCGCGGTGCTCGAGCTGCAGTTCGGTGATGCGCTGTCGGATGGAATCGCCGATGCCGGTCGCGTTCTCGCTTTCGTCGACACTCTGGTCTTCGATCATGTGGGTACCATTCGCCCGCCGAGGGGCCCGAAAGGTGGACACGCAGCGGAATACCGAGCGCCAATGATACGTCCGCTGCCGCGGGCGACTCAATGCGACCGTTCCGCCGATGCCGGCGTGCGCTGCGCGCCGCCGGTCGAATCGCCGGCAACGTGCAGCGCGGCGCCGGCCTGCCGGCGCGGCGCCTGCAGGTACTCGCGCGAGTTCATCTCGACCAGGCGGCTGACGGTGCGATGGAATTCGTTGGCCAGCACGCCCTCGGTGTACAACTGCTCGGGCGGGACCTGCGCCGAGACGATCAGGTTCACGCGCCGGTCGTAGAGCACGTCGACCAGCCAGACGAAGCGTCGCGCTTCCGAAGCCATCGCCGCGCTCATCCGCGGCACGCCCGAGACGATCACCGTGTGGAACTGGCTGGCGATCTCGAGGTAGTCGTTCTGCGAACGCGGCCCGCCGCACAGCGTGCGGAAGTCGAACCAGACGGCGCCTCCCGCGCGGCGCAGCGCGCGGATTTCGCGATGCTCGATCAGCAGCCGCGGATCCTCGTCGCGCGCCTCTGCCAGCCGTGCGAAGATCTCGCGCAGCGCGCGATCGGCAACGTGGCCGAGCGGCGTCTGGTACGCGTTCACGTCGGCGATCGAGCGCTGCCGGTAGTCGACGCCGGCGTCCACGCACAGCACGTCGACGTTGCGCTCGATCAGCTCGATCGCCGGAAGGATGCGGTCGCGGTGCAGCCCTTCGGGGTACAGCCCGTCGGGCCGGTAGTTCGACGTGATGACGAAGGTGACGCCGTGCTCGAACAGCCCGCGCATCAGCCGCTCGAGAATCATCGCGTCGGCGATGTCGGAGACGTGGAATTCGTCGAAGCAGATCAATCGATAGCGGCGCGCCACGTTCGCCGCCACCGCATCGAGCGGATCGACGCGGCCCTTCAGTTCGTCGAGCGAGCGGTGCACGCCGCGCATGAACTCGTGGAAGTGCAGACGTGTCTTGCGCACCACCGGCACCGCCGCATAGAAGCAGTCCATCAGGAAGCTCTTGCCGCGGCCCACGCCGCCGTACAGCCATACTCCGCGCGGCACTTCGGGGCGAAGCACGAGCTTCTTGAGGCGATTCGAGCGCGCCGCCTTGAATTCGACGAAGGCCTCGCACATCTGCTGCAGCCGCTCGATCGCGGCCTGCTGCGCGGCGTCGGGGCGGTGGCCGCGCTCGGCGAAGGCCCGCGCGCAGGCCTGGGCGACGCTCACCGGCGAGAACTCTGCACCGATCGCTTCAGGCGTTCAGCGCACGCTTGTCGGTGGCCGCGAGCGCAGCCTCGCGCAGCGCCTCCGACATCGACGGATGCGGGTGCGAGGTGCGCCCGATGTCCTCGGCCGACGCGCGGAACTCCATCGCCAGCGTCGCTTCGGCGATCATCTCCGAAGCCGACCCCGAGACGATGTGCACGCCGAGCACCTCGTCGGTGGCCGCGTCGGCCAGCACCTTGACGAAGCCGCTCGCGTGACCGGTGCCCAGCGCGCGCCCGTTGGCCGAGAAAGGGAACTGCCCGGCCTTGAACGCGCGTCCGTCCTTCTTCAGCTGCTCCTCGGTGCGACCGACCCACGCGATCTCGGGCGCCGTGTAGATCACCCACGGAATGAGCGCGTAGTCGATGTGCGTGTCCTGGCCGGCGATGCGCTCGGCGACCATCACGCCCTCGTCCTCGGCCTTGTGCGCGAGCATCGGCCCGCGAACGACGTCGCCGATCGCCCACACGTTCGGCGCACTCGTGCGGCAGCGCTCGTCGACCGGGACGAATCCGCGCTCGTCGACCGCCAGGTCGATCGCATCGAGCCCCAGCCCGTCGGTGTTCGGCACGCGTCCGACCGAGACGATCAGCCGGTCACAGTCGAGCCGCTGCTCCTCGCCGTCGCCGATCGAGTAGCGCACGCGCGCGCCGTCGGCGCCGACCTCGACGCCGGCGATGCGCGCGTCGAGCTCGATGCGCAGGCCCTGCGCCTTGAACTGCTTCCACGCCTCCTTGCGCACGCCTTCGTCGGCCGCGGCAAGAAAAGTCGGCATCGCCTCGAGCACGGTGACCTCGGCGCCAAGCCGGCGCCACACCGAGCCCAGTTCGAGCCCGATGACGCCGGCACCGATCACGCCGAGGCGCCTGGGCACCTGCGTCATCGCCAGCGCACCGACGTTGTCGCAGACGACGCGGTTGTCGACGTCGACGCCGGACAGCGCTCGCGGCTTCGAGCCGGTGGCGATGATCACGTGCTTGGCGTCGACGAGCTGCGCCTGTCCGCCGTCGATCTCGTCGTCGGCGACTTCGATGCGGTATGCGTCGTCCTCGTGCCCCACGAAGCGCCCGAAGCCCTTCAACCAGGTGACCTTGTTCTTGCGGAAGAGGAACTCGATCCCCTTGGTCATCTTCTTCACGATGCCGACCTTGCGCGCCTGCATCTTCGCGAGGTCGAGGCGAAGCCCGTCGACGCCGATGCCGTGCGTGTCGTAGCTGTCGCGCACGAGCTCGAAGGCCTCGCTGGAGGCGAGCAGCGCCTTCGACGGAATGCAGCCGACGTTCAGGCAGGTGCCGCCCAGCGACAGCTCGCCGTCTTCGTTGCGCCACCCTTCGATGCAGGCGACGTTCATGCCGAGTTGCGCGGCGCGGATCGCCGCGATGTAACCGCCGGGACCGGCGCCGATGACGACGACGTCGTAGGCCTGGGACATCGACTTCGCTCCTGCTCAGAGATCGAGAAGCAGGCGCGCAGGATCCTCGAGCGCCTCCTTGATCGAAACGAGGAACAGCACCGCGTCGCGCCCGTCGATGATGCGATGGTCGTACGACACGGCGAGGTAGTTCATCGGCCGGACGACGATCTGGCCGCTCTCGACGACCGGACGCTCCTTCGTCGCGTGCACGCCCAGGATCGCCGACTGCGGCGGATTGATGATCGGCGTCGACAGCATCGAGCCGAACACGCCGCCGTTGCTGATCGAGAAGGTTCCGCCGGTGAGTTCCTCGATGCCGAGCTTGCCCTCCTGCGCGCGCTTGCCGTAATCCGAGATCTGCCGCTCGATCTGCGCGAAGCCGAGCTGGTCGGCGTTGCGCACGACCGGAACGACGAGCCCGCGGGGCGAGCTGACGGCCACGCCGATGTCGAAGTAGCCGTGGTAGACGATGTCGGAGCCGTCGACCGAGGCGTTGACGATCGGATACTTGCGCAGCGCGTGCACGGCGGCCTTCACGAAGAACGACATGAAACCCAGCCGCGTGCCGTGCTCCTTCTCGAAGCGCTCCTGGTAGCGCTTGCGCAACTCCATCACCGGCTGCATGTTCACTTCGTTGAAGGTGGTGAGGATCGCGTTCGTCTGCTGCGACTGCACCAGCCGCTCGGCGACGCGCTGGCGCAGCCGCGACATCGGCACGCGCTGCTCCGGACGGCCTTCGAGCAACTGCGAGACGTCGACCGGCGGGCGCACGTCGGGCAGCGCGGGGCGCGCCGGAGCCGGCGCAGCCGGGCGCGCCCCCGGTGTCGCGGCGGCGGCGCCGAGCGCGCCGAGCACGTCGGCTTTCGTGACGCGTCCGTCGCGGCCGCTGCCCGGGACCTGCGCCGGCGACATCTGCGCCTCGCGCAGCATCTTGGCGGCGGCCGGCATCGCGATGTCGCCTTTCGGTCCTGCAGACGCCGGCGGCGCGCCGGCTGCCGCAGCGCCCGAGGAGGTGCCGGCGGGCGCCGCCGCAGCCGCCTTGTCGACACCCGCCGGTGCCTGCGCGCCCGCCTGCCCGGGCGTCGCGGCAGCCGCAGCGGGCGCGGCCGGCTTCGTTGCCGCGGCGGCCTTCGCATCGGTGTCCAGCCGGGCGATCACCTCGTCGGCGACCACGGTCTCGCCGTCGCCCTTGACGATCTCGACGAGCACGCCGTCGGCAGGCGCGGGCAGTTCGAGCACGACCTTGTCGGTTTCGATGTCGATCAGGTTCTCGTCGCGCGCGACCGGTTCGCCGACCTTCTTGTGCCACTGCAGCAACGTGGCCTCGGCGACCGACTCGGACAACTGCGGAACCTTGATCTCGATGACGGGCATCTATGTGTCTCCGGGGCGAGCGCGCTTCAGGCGGCGTCGCGGTTGGTTTTCCGGTTGCGCGGCCGCGCGGCGCCCAACGCCGCGGCGAGCAGCTCCTTCTGCTGCGCGTAGTGCTTGTCGTAGTAGCCCACCGCCGGCGAAGCCGACGCTGCGCGTCCCGCGTAGCTCAGCTTCTGGCCGTCCTTGAGCGCTTCGGAGATCTGGTGCTGGATGTAGAACCACGCCCCCTGGTTCTGCGGCTCGTCCTGGCACCAGACGACCTGCGTGGCCGACGCGTATTTCTTCATCTCGGCTTCGAAAGCCTTGTGCGGGAACGGATAGAGCTGCTCGATGCGCACGAGCGCGACGTCGTCGAGTTCGCGCTCGCGGCGCGCAGCGAGCAGGTCGTAGTACACCTTTCCCGTACAGACGACGACACGGCGCACGCGGCTCGCCTCGACCCCCGCGTCGCCGATCACGGTGCGGAATTCGCCCGAGGCGAGATCCTTCAGCGACGACACCGCTTCCTTGTTCCGCAGCAGCGATTTCGGCGTCATGATGATCAGCGGCTTGCGGAACATGCGGATCATCTGCCGGCGCAGCAGGTGGAAGATCTGCGCCGGCGTCGTCGGCTGGCAGACCTGCATGTTGTTCTCCGCGCACAACTGCAGGAAGCGCTCCAGGCGCGCCGACGAGTGTTCGGGGCCCTGTCCCTCGTAGCCGTGCGGCAGCATCATCACCAGGCCGTTCGCGCGCCCCCACTTGGTTTCGCCCGACGAGATGAACTGGTCGATGACCACCTGCGCGCCGTTGGCGAAGTCGCCGAACTGCGCCTCCCAGATGACCAGCGTGTTCGGGTCCGACGAGGCATAGCCGTACTCGTAGGCGAGCACCGCCTCCTCGGAGAGCACCGAGTCGATGACGACGAACTGGCCCTGCTTGTCGGCGACGAACTGCAGCGGGATGTAGGCGCCCTGGTCCCACTTCTCGCGGTTCTGGTCGTGCAGCACCGAGTGCCGGTGGGTGAAGGTGCCGCGGGCGGAGTCCTGTCCCGACAGGCGCACGTCGTAGCCCGACGCAAGCAGCGTGGCGAAGGCCAGGTGCTCGCCCATGCCCCAGTCGAGCGGATGCTCGCCCTCGGCCATCGCGCGCCGGTCGTTGACGACGCGCTCGACCAGCGGGTGCAGCTTGAAGTGCTCGGGAACCGTGGTGATCCGCTCGCCGAGCCGGCGCAACTCGGCCATCGGCACCGCCGTTTCGGCCGAGTCGGTCCACTTGCGGTTCAGGAACGGCATCCAGTCGACCGCGAACTTGCTCTTGAAGTCGGTGATCACCGGGTCGAAGGTGTGCTTGCCTTCGTCCATCGCCTTGCGGTATTCGGCGACCATGCGCTCGGGTTCGGCCTCGGCAACCACTTCCTGGCGCACGAGCTTGTCGGCGTACAGACGGCGCGTGCCGAGGTGCTGGGCGACCTTCTTGTACATCATCGGCTGGGTCACCGCCGGCGTGTCCTGCTCGTTGTGGCCGAGCTTGCGGTAGCAGACGATGTCGACGACGACGTCCTTGCGGAACGCCTGGCGGAAGTCCAGCGCGAGCTGCGTGGCGTAGACGACCGCTTCGGGGTCGTCGCCGTTCACGTGCAGCACCGGCGCCTCGATCATCTTGACGACGTCGGTGCAGTAGATGGTCGAGCGCGTATCGCGCGGATCGGAGGTGGTGAAGCCGATCTGGTTGTTGATGACGATGTGCACCGTGCCGCGCGTGCCGTAGCCGCGCGTCTGGGCGAGGTTCAGCGTTTCCATCACCACGCCCTGCCCGGCGAATGCCGCGTCGCCGTGCACGAGCACCGGCAGCACCTGGTCGCCGTTGCGATCGCCGCGGCGCGTCATGCGCGCGCGGCACGAGCCCTCGACGACCGGATTGACGATCTCCAGGTGCGACGGATTGAACGCCAGCGACAGGTGCACCGGACCGCCGGGCGTGGTGATGTCGCTCGAGAAGCCCTTGTGGTACTTGACGTCGCCGCTGGGCAGGTCGTCGGCGTGGCGTCCCTCGAACTCGGCGAAGAGGTCCTTCGGCATCTTGCCGAGCGTGTTCACCAGCACGTTGAGCCGCCCGCGGTGCGCCATGCCGATGACGATTTCCTGGATGCCCGCCTCGCCGGCGCGCCGCACGAGTTCGTCCATGGCCGGAATGAAGCTCTCGCCGCCCTCGAGCGAGAAGCGCTTCTGGCCGACGAACTTCGAGTGCAGGTAGCGCTCGAGTCCCTCGGCGGCGGTGAGCCGTTCGAGGATGCGCTTCTTGCGGTCGGTGGAGTAGCTCGGGCGCGAACGCGTCGACTCGAGCCGCTCCTGCAGCCAGCGCTTTTGCGCCGGGTCGGAGATGTACATGAACTCGGCGCCGATCGAGCCGCAATAGGTGTCGCGCAGCGCCTTGACGATGTCGCGCAGCGGCGCGCTGTCGAAGCCGAAATAGGTGTTCGCCGCCGAATAGATGTGCGCGTGATCGCCTTCGGTGAAGTCGTAGAAGGCGGGCTCGAGCTCCGGAATCGACGGCCGCTCCTGGCGCTTGAGCGGATCGAGGTCGGCCCAGCGCGAGCCGAGGAAACGGTAGGCGGCGATCAGCTGCTGGACGAAGACCTGCTTGCGCGCCGTGGCCGCGTCGCCGCCCATCTGCTGCGGCTGCAGCAGGCCCTCCTTCGCCCGTTCGGCGAAGGACTGGACGATCGGGCCGTGCGCGACGTCGCGCGTTTCGGAACTGCCGTCGGCGGCGGGCACGCCCTGCAGGCTGTCGAACCACGCCCGCCACGCGTCGGGCACCGACGCGGGGTTGTTCAGGTAGCTCTCGTAGAGCTCTTCGACGTAAGGGGCGTTGCCGCCGAACAGATAGGAGTTCGACCGGAGCGCTTTCAACATGGTTTCTTCACCTCGAGAACGAGTTTCTCGTCCCAGATGCCCGGCGTGCCTGCTGCTGCAGCCGGCGAACGTCGTCCGGCTTCCGGAGCGATCGTTCGAGATCCGACGGTGGTGATGGACGAGAATCAGTGCATGGTAGGACGGCGCCTGCACGCGAGCAGGGAACCCCGCGATGGTATCACCGCGGCGGCGCGCTCACCTGGCGGCGCATGCGCTCGGCCGTCTGCCGGTAGACCGCGATCGACGGGCCGCCGAGCGCGACCGCGCGTTGCGCGGCGCGCTGCGCCGCCGCCGCGTCGCCGGCGTCGGCCAGGGCGTGTGCGAGGTTGTTCCAGGCGTCGGCGAAGTCGGGATGGCGCGCGAGCAGCGACTCGTAGGCGTCGACCGCCTCGCGCGCCCGCTCGTCGGCGAGCAGCGCATTGGCGCGCGCAAAACCGACCAGCCGGTTGCCCGGCGCGCGCGCGAGCAGCACGTCGTAGGCGCGCATCGCCGCCGCGCGATCGAGCCGCTCGAGCGCGACGGCCGCGCGCAGCGCCGTGCCGACGCCGACGCTGGCCGGAATGCGCGCGGGTTCGACGACGATCATCGACCACGAGCCGGCGCGTACCCACGTGCGCTCGAACGCGTCGATCGACATCGGCATCGACGCCTCGGTGCCCGAATGCAGCACGACGACGCCGGCGGGCAGGTCGTAGCCGACGAGCACCGCGTAGTGCCAGATCGGCGCCCAGGACAGCCCGAGGTTCTGGAACACCAGCACCGGCACGCCGTCGGCCACGAGTTGCAGGACCGAGGCGAGCCGGGGCTCGACCGGGATCGAGAGCATCGACTCGCGCCGCGGCTGCGCGAGCATCTCGGCCTGCAGACTGCCCTTGCGCGCCGGCAGGTAGACCGCCTCGACGAGGTCCTGCAACGCGACCGGACGACCGGCCGCGGCGAGTGCCATCGCCAGCGCCGCCGGGCCGCACTCGTAGTCGCTCTGCGCGACGAAGGGAACCCCGTCGACGATCGCTCGCGCAGCCGCGGGCGGCACCGCGCGTCCGGCGTGCGCTGCCATCGACGCCGACGCCGCCGAAGCGCGCAGTGCGGCGCTTTGCGGCGCAGCGCAGCCGGCAAGCAGCAGCGCGACGATCGCCCCGGCGAGCGCCCCGAGGAACGCAGCGCCGCGCTCGCGCACGTTCGTCAGCGGATCGGCCGCGTGAACGGGAACACGCGCGTGAAGCCGAGGATGTCGGTGACGAGAAGGATCACGAACACGAGGAAGGCCACGCCGAGCACGCTGCCGCCGGCGGGCATCTGCTCGATGCGCTCGGCGAGCGCCTGCGCCTGCGCATCGTCGAGCGCCTGCACGCGCGCGCGCGCCTGTCCGGGATCGACGCCGAGCGATTCGAGTTGCGCGCGCACCTCGTCGCGCGCGAGCCACGAATCGAGCGTCCGACGTGCCGGAACGGCCGTCGCCGCGGTGTCGACCTGGGCGGCGGCGAGCGCCTCTTCGGTGCCGATGATGCGCGCCTGCACGGGCGCCGGCGTGGTGGTGGCGACGAGCGCGACGACGACGCCTGCAACGATGGCGCGCAACAGAGGATGGGCGTTCATGAATGGCTCCGAAGGTGGACCGGACGAACCCGGGGCGCCGGCGCTGCTCGCCCCGATCGCAGGATCATAGCCGCAAGCCGATCCGGCATCGAGAGGCGATTAGTGCGCGGCTGCCTTCCTCAGCCCTTCACCGTCGAGCCTTCCCGACCTGGGGCACGTCACGCCGGGCATGCCCGGTATACAGCTGGCGCGGCCGGCCGATCTTCTGCTCGGGATCGGCGATCATCTCGCCCCACTGCGCGATCCAGCCGACGGTGCGCGCGAGCGCGAAGATGCAGGTGAACATCTCGGTCGGTATGCCGAGCGCCTTCTGCACGATGCCCGAGTAGAAATCGACGTTCGGGTACAGCTTGCGCTGCACGAAGTAATCGTCCTCGAGCGCGATCTTCTCGAGCTTCATCGCCAGCGCGAACAACGGATCGTCGTGCAGGCCCAGTTCCTCGAGCACCTCGTGGCAGGTCTCGCGCATCAGTTTCGCGCGCGGGTCGTAGTTCTTGTAGACGCGGTGCCCGAAGCCCATCAGCTTGACGTTCGAGTTCCGGTCCTTGACCTTCTCGATGAACTCGCCGATGCGCTCGACTCCGCCCTGGCGCTGGATGTCGCGCAGCATCAGCAACGACGCCTCGTTGGCGCCGCCGTGCGCCGGGCCCCACAGCGTCGCGATGCCGGCTGCGATGCAGGCGAAGGGGTTCGCGCCGGAAGATCCGGCCAGCCGGACGGTGGAGGTGGAAGCGTTCTGTTCGTGGTCGGCGTGCAGGATCAGGATGCGGTCGAGCGCGCGCACGAGCACGTCGTTCGGCTCGTATTCCTCGCACGGCGTGCCGAACATCATCCGCATGAAGTTCGCCGAATAGGACAGGCGGTTCAGCGGATACATGAACGGCTGGCCCATCGAGTACTTGTAGGCCATCGCCACCAGCGTGGGCATCTTGGCGATCAGGCGGATCGCCGAGACGAAGCGATGCTCGGGATCGCTGATGTCGAGCGAGTCGTGGTAGAAGGCCGACAGCGCGCCGACCATGCCGACCAGCACCGCCATCGGATGCGCGTCCCGGCGAAAGCCCTGCAGGAAGCGCGTCATCTGCTCGTGCACCATCGTGTGGTGCGTGACGCGACCTTCGAAGTCGCGGCGCTGCTCCTCGTCGGGCAGCTCGCCGTTCAACAGCAGGTAGCAGGTCTGCAGGTAGTCGCAGCGCTCGGCGAGCTGCTCGATCGGGTAGCCGCGGTACAGCAGCTCGCCCTTGTCGCCGTCGATGTAGGTGATCTTCGACTCGCAGGCTGCCGTCGACATGAAGCCGGGATCGAAGGTGAAGCGGTCGGTCTGCGCATACAGCTTGCGGATGTCGATGACCTGCGGGCCGACCGTTCCCGAGTAGATCGGCAGCTCCACCGGCGCGGTACCGTCCGGAAAGGACAGCGTGGCCTTGCTCTTCTCTTTCATGGAATTCATCCTCGGATCGTTGGGATTCCGCGGCAGCGGCTCGGGGCCTGGTCGAGCCTCACGATTCGCGCAGCATTTCCAGCACCCGGCGCGCCGCCGGCATTCGCGCCTCGCCGTGCGGCTCGATGCGCCGCAGGATCAGGTCGAGCAGCTCGCCGTCGGGCAGCGCGAGCAGCGCGTCGAGACCCAGCTCCACTTCGTCGTCGATCGCGTCGCCGTGACGGGTGAAGAAGCGCTCGAGCACGATGTCGTTCTCGAGCAGGCCCCGGCGCGCGCGCCAGCGCAGTCGGCGTTGCCTCTCGGCCTTCGGATCGGCGGGCACGACACGCACCGGGCGGCGACGCTCAGACCGAGCGCCGGACCAGCAGGTCCTTGATCTTGTTGATCGCCCGCGTCGGATTCAGGCCCTTCGGGCAGACGTCGACGCAGTTCATGATCGAACGGCAGCGGAACAGCCGATACGGATCGTTCAGGTCGTCGAGCCGCTCCGAGGTGGCCTCGTCGCGGCTGTCGGCGAGAAAACGGTACGCCTGCAGCAGCCCGGCCGGCCCGACGAACTTGTCGGGGTTCCACCAGAACGACGGACATGCGGTCGAGCAGCACGCGCACAGGATGCACTCGTACAGACCGTTGAGTTCCTCGCGCTCCTCGGGCGACTGCAGCCGCTCCTTCTCGGGCGGCGGCGTGTCGTTGATCAGGTACGGCTTGATCGAGTGGTACTGCTTGAAGAACTGCGTCATGTCGACGATCAGGTCGCGCACGACGGGCAACCCGGGCAGCGGGCGCAGCACGATCGGCTCCTGCAGGTCGCGCAGGTTCGTGATGCACGCCAGGCCGTTCTTGCCGTTGATGTTCATCGCATCGGAGCCGCAGACGCCTTCGCGGCACGAGCGGCGGAACGCGAGCGAATCGTCGCCGCTCTGCTTGATGCGCATCAGCGCATCGAGCAGCATCTTGTCGCCGGGCTCGAGCGCGATCTCGAGCGACTGCATGTGCGGACGCGCGTCCTTGTCGGGGTCGTAGCGGTAGATCGAGAACCGGACGGTGCGGCTGCCCGGTGCAACGGCGCGGCTGCCCGGAGCGGCCGGCGTCGGTTTCACCGCGGGTTCGAGGACTGCGCTCATGGTGCTCCTGCGCTGTGCGGATCGGAAACGGGTTTCGGAAGGCGCGCGCCTAGAAAGTGCGCGCCTTGGGCTGGAAGCTGTCGACCGTCAGCGGCTTCATGCGCACCGGCTTGTATTCGAGGCGGTTGCCGTCGGAATACCAGAGCGTGTGCTTGAGCCAGTCGACGTCGTCGCGCTCGGGATGGTCCTGCAGCGCGTGCGCGCCGCGGCTCTCCTTGCGGGCGGCCGCCGACACGGCGGTGGCGCGCGCGACCTCGATCAGGTTGTGCAACTCGAGCGCCTCGACGCGCGCCGTGTTGAACACGCGCGACTTGTCGGCGATGTGCAGCGCCTCGACGCGCTTTGCGATCCGGTCGATCTGCTGCACGCCTTCGTCGAGCAGCGCGCTGGTGCGGAACACGCCGCAGTGCGACTGGATCGTGCGCCGGATGTCGGCGGCGACCTCCTGCGTGTTCTCCCCCGACGTGGATGCGTCGAGCCGCGCCAGGCGCGCCAGCGCCGCATCGCCCGCGTCGGCCGGCAACGGCTTGTGGCTGCGCTCGCGCAGCTTCGCGGCGACGATGTGGTTGCCGGCCGCGCGCCCGAAGACGAGCAGGTCGAGCAGCGAGTTCGTGCCGAGCCGGTTCGCGCCGTGCACCGAAACGCACGAACACTCGCCGATCGCGTACAGGCCGCCGACGACCGCTTCCGGGTTGCCGTCCCGCGGCACGACCACCTGCCCGTGGTAATTCGCCGGGATTCCCCCCATCTGGTAGTGCGCGGTGGGCACGACCGGGATCGGATCCTTGACGGGATCGACGTTGGCGAACTTGATGGCGATCTCGCGGATCGACGGCAGCCGCTTGATGATCGTCTCGGCGCCGAGGTGATCGAGCTTGAGCAGCACGTAGTCGCCATCGGGGCCGCAGCCGCGGCCCTCCTTGATCTCCTGGTCCATCGAACGGGAGACGAAATCGCGCGGGGCGAGGTCCTTCAGCGTGGGCGCATAGCGCTCCATGAAGCGCTCGCCGTCCTTGTTCAACAGGATTCCGCCCTCGCCACGCACGCCTTCGGTGATGAGCACGCCCGCACCGGCCACGCCGGTGGGATGGAACTGCCAGAACTCGAGGTCCTCGAGCGGAATGCCGGCACGCGCCGCCATGCCCAGGCCGTCGCCGGTGTTGATGAAGGCGTTGGTCGACGCCTGCCAGATGCGGCCAGCGCCCCCGGTGGCGAATACGGTCACCTTCGCCTCGAGGATCATCACTTCGCCGGTTTCCATCTCGAGCGCGACGACGCCCACGCAGTCGCCCTCGGCGTCGCGGATGATGTCGAGCGCCATCCACTCGACGAAGAACTGCGTGCGCGCGCGCACGTTGCGCTGGTACAGCGTGTGCAGCATCGCGTGGCCGGTGCGGTCGGCCGCCGCGCAAGCGCGCTGGACCGGCTTCTCGCCGAAGTTCGCCGTGTGTCCGCCGAACGGGCGCTGGTAGATCGTGCCGTCGGGGTTGCGGTCGAAGGGCATTCCGAAATGCTCGAGCTCGTAGACGACCTTCGGCGCCTCGCGGCACATGAACTCGATCGCGTCCTGGTCGCCGAGATAGTCCGAACCCTTGACGGTGTCGAACATGTGCCAGTACCAGTTGTCCTCGCTCATGTTGCCGAGCGACGCGCCGATGCCGCCCTGCGCGGCCACCGTGTGCGAGCGCGTGGGAAACACCTTCGAGAGCACGGCGACGTCGTAGCCGGCCTCGGCGAGCTGCACCGAACAGCGCATGCCCGCGCCGCCGGCGCCGATGATCACGGCGTCGAACTTGCGTCGCGGCAGGCTGTTGGACAGATGGTTCAGCACGTCGGCCATCTCAGACGCTCCATAGGGTGAGCAGCGCCCAGCCGGCGTAGCCGAGCAGCACCACGATGGTAAGGACCTGCAGCGCCAGTCGCAGCGCCACCGGCTTGACATAGTCCATGTAGATGTCGCGCACGCCGACCCAGGCGTGCCAGACGAGCGCCAGCACGGCGACGAAGGTGAAGACCTTCATCCAGCCGGTGGCGAAGATGCCGGCCCAGTTGCCGTAGTTCAGCTCGGGCAACGCGAACAGCCAGCCGAGCATCACGAAGGTGTAGGCGACGAGCACGATCGCGGTGAAGCGCTGCGCGAGCCAGTCGCGCAGCCCGTAATGCGCGCCGACGACGATGCGGGAGGTGGTCATGGGGATTTCCGGAAACGCTCGGGAGACCGCACGAAGGCTCAGAACAGTCCGAAGACCTTCGCGGCGAAGATCACGGTGAGGACCAGGCTCACGGCGAGGACGACGGCGGCCGACGTCCGACCGGCAGCCTTGCTCACGCCGACGTCGAGATCCATCAGCAGGTGGCGCACGCCCGCGAGCAGATGGTGCAGGTACGCCCAGATGATGCCCACGAGCACGAGCTTGACGAACGGGTTCGCGACGAATTCGCGGTAACGTTCGAAGCTGAGTTCGGAGACGACGCTCTGCTGGAACAGGTACAGGACGAGCGGCAGCCCGACGAGAAACATGACTGCGCCGCTGATCCGGTGCAGGATCGACACGAGACCGGCCAGCGGGAGTCGGTAGCGGACGATCTGCGAGATGTGGATGTTGCGGAAGTCCGGCCGGGCCCCCGGATTGCTCGTCGTCTTGCCCACCGCGCTCGGCATCGTCGTTCCCATCGATCGCAAACCTTCGTATTCTGACCGAAGTTGGCGCATTGCACAAAACGCAGGCGTGCCGCCGCGCCCTCGGCCGTCGGCTGCCGGCGTGCCGATTTCAACTCAGGCGATTGAAGTAATGGTGGTGTTCGGTGACGCAATAGCCGCGTCGCAATTCCACCGGTTGCTCGTCGTAGGTCCACGAGATGCGCTCGACGAGCAGCAGCGGCGCGCCCTCGGCCACGTGCAGTGCGCGCGCGTGCGAACGGTCGGCGGCAACCGCCTTCAGGCGCTCGGCGGCGCCGATCATGCGCACGCCGAATTCCGTCTCGAACAACGCGTACAGCGGTGCGTGCCAGGCGTCGAGCCGCTCGACCGTCAGGCCGCGGAAACGCGCCCCCGGCAACCAGATCTCGTCGAGGACGACCGGCTGCGCGTCGGTTTCGAGCAGTCGCCGGATGAGCACGACCGCCTCGCCCGGCCGCAGCCCGAGCGCACGCGCGACCTCGCCCGGCGCGCGCAGCCGGCGGCATTCGAGCACGCGGCTGGTCATCGCGAGCCCCGGGCCCGATTCGCCGCGCGCCTCGCCGCCTTCGGGCGCCGGCGGGTGGCCGGCGGCGAGCGACGACGCCTCGTCGGGGCGCAGGCGCAGGAAGCGGAACTGCGTTCGCACCTCGCGATGCGACGCGACGAAGGTGCCTCGACCCTGGCGGCGCACCAGCAGGTGCTCGGCGGCGAGCTCGTCGATCGCCTTGCGCACCGTCCCCTGGCTCACGCGATAGCGGGCCGCAAGCTCGGTCTCGCTGGGGATCGCTTCGCCCGGCTTCCACTCGCCGGACTGCAGCCCGCGCAGCAGCAACGCCCGGATCTGGCGGTACAGCGGCGCGAAGGTGGGCGTTTCGTCGCCGATCGGCTCTACACCGCCGGGGCCGCCGCGCAGACTCTCGTTCATCGGCGCATTGAAGCATGAAACCGACTCGAAGGTCTATTGAGTTATCTCTTATATAAGATAGCGAGCTGCTTGACATTCGGTGGCACAGCGGACTAGACTCGTCGGCGCTGCCGACCATCCCCGAACCGAGGCCCCTCCCCATGTCCAAACCCGCCAAGCGCGTCGCCGTCACCGGCGCCGCCGGCCAGATCGGCTACAGCCTGCTGTTTCGCATCGCCAACGGCGACATGCTCGGCAAGGACCAGCCCGTCATCCTGCAGCTGCTCGACATCACCCCGGCCCTGGGCGCCGTGCGCGGCGTCGTGATGGAACTCGAAGACTGCGCCTTCCCGCTGCTGGCCGGCGTGGTCGTCACCGACGATCCGAAAGTGGCGTTCCGCGACGCCGACTACGCGCTGCTCGTCGGCGCACGTCCGCGCACGAAGGGAATGGAGCGCAAGGACCTGCTCGAGGCAAACGGCGCGATCTTCACCGTCCAGGGTCGCGCGCTCGACGAGGTCGCCAGCCGCGACTGCCGCATCCTCGTCGTGGGCAATCCGGCGAACACCAACGCGTACATCGCGATGAAGTCGGCGCCGAACCTGCCGAGCGGGAATTTCAGCGCGATGCTGCGGCTGGACCACAATCGCGCGCTGTCGCAGCTCGCCGCGCGCATCGGCAAGCCGGTCGATCACATCGAGAAGCTCGTCGTCTGGGGCAACCACAGTCCGACGATGTACCCCGACTACCGCTTCGCCACCGTCGACGGCCAATCGGTGCGCGAGCTGGTCGGCGACGAAGCCTGGAACCGCGACGTCTTCATTCCCACCGTCGGCAAGCGCGGTGCGGCGATCATCGAGGCGCGCGGCCTGTCGTCGGCGGCGTCGGCGGCCAACGCTGCGCTCGACCACATGCGCGACTGGGCGCTGGGCGCCGGCGAGCGCTGGGTCACGATGGGCATTCCGTCCGATGGCGCCTACGGCATTCCCGAGGGCATCGTCTACGGCTTTCCGGTCCTGTGCCAGGGCAACGGCCGCTACGAGCGGGTGCGCGACCTGCCGATCGACGAGTTCAGCCGCTCGAAGATGGACCACACGCTGAACGAGCTGCTCGAGGAGCGCGACGGCGTCGCGCACCTGCTCGGATGAACGCCATGACGCACAGCGCCGGCAGGCGATTCCGCGAGGCACTCGGCGCCGAGCAGCCGCTGCAGGTGGTGGGCGCGATCAACGCGAACCACGCGCTGCTCGCGCAGCACGCCGGGTTTCGCGCGATCTACGTCTCGGGCGGCGGCGTCGCCGCCGGGTCGCTGGGCGTACCCGACCTCGGCATCAGCGGCCTGGAAGACGTACTGATCGACGTGCGCCGGATCACCGACGTCTGCGAGCTGCCGCTGCTCGTCGACGTCGACACCGGCTTCGGCGCCTCGGCGTTCAACGTCGCGCGCACGACGCGCTCGATGATCAAGGCGGGCGCCGCCGCGATGCACATCGAGGACCAGGTCGGCGCCAAGCGCTGCGGCCATCGCCCCGGCAAGGAGATCGTCTCGCAGCAGGAAATGGTCGATCGCATCCGGGCCGCGGCCGACGCGCGCACCGATCCCGACTTCTTCCTGATGGCGCGCACCGACTCGCTCGCGGTCGAAGGGCTCGATCGCGCGATCGAACGCGCCGTCGCCTACGTCGAAGCGGGCGCCGACGGCGTCTTTCCGGAGGCGATGACCGAACTCTCGATGTACCGGCGCTTCGCCGACGCGGTGAAGGTGCCGGTACTGGCGAACATCACCGAGTTCGGGCACACGCCGCTGTTCACCGTCGACGAACTCCGCAGCGTCGGCGTGTCGATGGTGCTCTACCCGCTGTCGGCGTTCCGCGCGATGAACAGGGCCGCGCAGGAGGTCTATTCGGCGTTGCGCCGCGACGGCACGCAGAAGGCGGTGCTCGACCGCATGCAGACGCGCCAGGAACTGTACGACGCGATCGGCTACTGGGACTACGAACGCAAGCTCGATGAACTGTTCTCGCGCTCGAACCGACTCGCGAGCGAAGAATGACCACGAACCACGGAACGACGCGATGACCGACCACGCCGGGGCTGCCCCCGCCGGCCCGAAGCCGAAGAAGTCCGTTGCCCTGTCCGGCGTCGTCGCCGGCAACACCGCGCTGTGCTCGGTAGGCCGCACCGGAAACGATCTGCACTATCGCGGCTACGACATCCTCGAGATGGCCGACGTCGCCGAATTCGAGGAAATCGCCTACCTGCTCGTGCACGGGCGGCTGCCCAAACGCGCCGAACTGGTCGCCTACAAGTCGAAGCTGCGCTCGCTGCGCGGCCTGCCGGCGGCGGTGCGGTCGGCGCTCGAAGCGCTGCCCGCGTCGGCGCACCCGATGGACGTGCTGCGCACCGGCGTCTCGGTGCTCGGCTGCGTGCTGCCGGAGAAGGAAGATCACAACGTCGCCGGCGCCCGCGACATCGCCGACCGCCTGCTCGCGTCGCTCGGCTCGATGCTGCTCTACTGGTGGCACTACGCCACCAACGGCCGGCGCATCGACGTGCAGACCGACGACGATTCGATCGGCGGTCATTTCCTGCACCTGCTGCACGGCCGCGAGCCGTCGGCGGCGTGGGTGCGCGCGATGCACACGTCGCTGAACCTGTACGCCGAGCACGAGTTCAACGCGTCCACGTTCACCGCGCGCGTGATCGCCGGCACCGGCGCCGACTTCCACTCGGCGATCACCGGTGCGATCGGCGCGCTGCGCGGCCCGAAGCACGGCGGCGCCAACGAGGTCGCCTTCGAGATCCAGGGCCGCTACGCCGACCCCGACGAGGCCGAAGCCGACATCCGCCAGCGCGTGGCGAACCGCGAGGTCGTCATCGGCTTCGGGCACCCGGTGTACACGATCGCCGACCCGCGCAACAAGGTGATCAAGGAAGTCGCGCACACGCTGTCGCGCCAGGCCGGCGACAGGAAGCTGTTCGACATCGCCGCGCGGCTCGAGGCGGTGATGTGGGACATCAAGAAGATGTTCCCGAACCTCGACTGGTTCAGCGCCGTGAGCTACCACCTGATGGGCGTGCCGACGGCGATGTTCACGCCGCTGTTCGTCATTTCGCGCACTTCCGGCTGGTCGGCGCACGTCATCGAGCAGCGGCTCGACGGCAAGATCATCCGGCCGAGCGCGAACTACACCGGGCCGGACGATCGCGCCTACGTGCCTCTGGCCGAGCGCGGCTGAGCACGAACGGCTCCTGCAGCCCGACCCCCCTCCCCCGAAGGAAAGCAGCCAGACATGGGTAGCCACGTTTCCACGACCGGACGGCCGCAGCCGGACAAGGTCCTCGTCGACATCGTCGATTACGTCCTGAAGTACGAGATCACCAGCCGCGAAGCGCTCGACACGGCAGCCGCCTGCCTGATCGACACGCTCGGCTGCGGGCTCGAGGCGCTCGACTATCCGGCCTGCACCAAGCTGCTCGGCCCGGTGGTGCCGGGCACGATCGTGCCGAACGGCGCGAAGGTCCCCGGCACCCAGTTCCAGCTCGATCCGGTCCAGGCCGCCTTCGACATCGGCGCGATGATCCGCTGGCTCGACTTCAACGACACGTGGCTGGCCGCCGAGTGGGGGCATCCGTCGGACAACCTCGGCGGCATCCTCGCCACCGCCGACTGGTTGAGCCGCACCGCGATCGCGCAGGGCAAGGCACCGCTGAAGATGCGCTGCGTGCTCGAGGCGATGATCAAGGCGCACGAGATCCAGGGCGTGATCGCGCTGGAGAACTCGTTCAACCGCGTCGGGCTCGACCACGTCGTGCTGGTGAAGGTGGCTTCCACGGCGGTCTGCGGGCAGCTGATGGGATTGTCGCGCGACGAACTGATCAACGCGGTGTCGCTCGCCTGGGTCGACGGCCAGTCGCTGCGCACCTATCGCCATGCGCCGAACACCGGCTCGCGCAAGAGCTGGGCGGCGGGCGACGCCACCAGCCGCGCCGTGCGCCTGGCGTTGATCGCGCGCACCGGCGAGATGGGTTATCCGTCGGTGCTCACCGCAAAAACCTGGGGCTTCTACGACGTGCTCTTCAAGGGTCGCGAATTCGCGTTCCAGCGCCCGTACGGCAGCTACGTGATGGAGAACGTGCTGTTCAAGATCTCGTTCCCGGCCGAGTTCCACGCGCAGACCGCGGTGGAATGCGCGATGGCGCTGCACCGGCAACTGAAGGAGGCCGGCCGTTCGCTGGACGAGATCGCGAAGATCACGATCCGCACGCACGAATCGGCGATCCGCATCATCGACAAGAAGGGGCCGCTCGACAACCCCGCCGATCGCGATCACTGCATCCAGTACATGGTCGCGGTGCCGCTGATCTTCGGCCGGCTCACCGCCGCCGACTACGAGGATTCGGTCGCCGCCGACCCGCGCATCGACGCGCTGCGCGCGAAGATGACCTGCGTCGAGGACGCGCAGTTCACGCGCGACTACCTCGACCCGGAAAAGCGCTCGATCGCCAACGGCATCACGATCGAGTTCGCCGACGCGAGCCGGTTGCCGGAGGTGGTCGTCGAGTATCCGGTCGGGCATCGACGCCGACGCGCCGAAGGACTGCCGTTGCTGGTGGAGAAGTTCCGCACCAACCTCGCACGCCGCTTCCCCGCCCGCCAGCAGCAGCGAATCCTCGACGTCTCGCTGGCCCGCGGCGCGTTCGAGGCGATGACCGTCCCCGACTACGTCGACCTCTACGTGATCTGAACGACGACGGCGAAGTGCGGCCCGCCTGCCCTTCCCGCGCAGTGCGCGCGACCTGCATCGGCCTCGTCGTCGCGGCGTCGAATGCCGCCGCGTCGAACGCCGCTCCGTCGCTGCCGCGCGCGCCCACCGAGCGTGCACGCCCGCCGGCGCCCGCCGTCGATGCGTCGCCGGCGCCCGCCGACACGTTGTCGGCCGATCATCCGAAGCGACGGGTCGGTCTGTGGGAGGTGCGCTCGGTCGGCGCGCAGGCAGCCGGGCTCGGGGCGACGAAATTCTGCGTCGGGCCGAACACTGACACGCCCTCGAATCACCTCGACCGCAGCGTCGGGCGGCGCGGAGCGTGCGACTTCGGCCCGTTCACGCGCGCCGGCCAGGCGTGGCTCGCCGAGTCGACCTGCCAGCAGGGCCGCACGACCGTCACCAGCCGTTCCGTCGCCGGCGGCGATTTCCTGCATCGCTACCGCATCGACACCGTCGTGCGCTACGACCCGCCGCTGGCCGGCGTGCGCCACGAGGACAAGGACGCGCTCGAGGCGCACTGGCTCGGCCCGTGCGCGAGCGGACAGAAACCGGGCGACATGATCGTGCCCGGCATGGGTACGCTGAACATGCTCGACGGACAGTTCCGCGCCGAACCCCCGGCGCCGGCCGACCCCCCGCCGCGCACGCGCAGACGTGCCGGCGGCTCGCGGGCGACGCACTGACGCGCACCGCACCCACCGATTTTCCTTTTCGCATTCGCTCCATCCGAGGCCACACTGACCATGCCCCACAACGCGTTCGATACGCTGAAGGAATTCCGGCTGAAGTCCGGAAGGACATCCCGCATGTACTCGCTGCCCGCGCTCGCGCGCAGCTTCCCGAACGTGGCGAAGATGCCCGTGTCGCTGCGCATCGTGCTCGAGTCGGTGCTGCGCAACGTCGACGGGAAGAAGATCACCGAGGCGCACGTCGCGCAGCTCGCCAACTGGCAGCCGAACGACAGGCGCGTCGACGAGATCCCGTTCGTCGTCTCGCGCGTCGTGCTGCAGGACTTCACCGGCGTGCCGCTGCTCGCCGACCTGGCGGCCATGCGCAACGTCGCCGCACGCATGGACAAGGACCCGAAGCGCATCGAGCCGCTGGTACCGGTCGACCTCGTCGTCGATCACTCGGTGATGGTCGATCACTACCGGCGTCCCGACGCGCTCGAGCTGAACATGAAGCTCGAGTTCGAGCGTAACGCCGAGCGCTACCAGTTCATGAAGTGGGGCATGCAGGCCTTCGACACGTTCAAGGTCGTGCCTCCCGGCATCGGCATCGTCCACCAGGTGAACCTGGAATACCTCGCGCGCGGCGTGCACGCGCGCGAGGGCGTCGACGCCAGCGTCACGTACCCCGACTCGCTGGTCGGCACCGACAGCCACACGACGATGATCAACGGCATCGGCGTCGTCGGCTGGGGCGTCGGCGGCATCGAGGCGGAAGCCGCAATGCTCGGCCAGCCGGTGTATTTCCTCACCCCCGACGTCGTCGGCGTGAACCTGAAGGGCCGGCTGCGCGAAGGCTGCACCGCGACCGACCTGGTGCTGACGATCACCGAGATGCTGCGCAAGGAGAAGGTCGTCGGCAAGTTCGTCGAGTTCTTCGGCGAAGGCACGCGCTCGCTGGCGGTGCCCGATCGGGCGACGATCGCGAACATGGCGCCCGAGTACGGCGCGACGATGGGCTTCTTTCCGGTCGACGAGAAGACGCTCGAGTACTTCGTCGGCACCGGTCGCACCGCCGAGGAGATCGACGCGCTCGAGAGCTACTTCCGCGCGCAGGGCCTGTTCGGCGTCTCCGAGCTCGGCGATCTGCGCTACTCGAAGGTCGTTCAGCTCGACCTCGGCACCGTCGCACCGTCGCTCGCCGGACCGAAGCGCCCGCAGGACCGAATCGAGATCGGCAACGTCAAGAGCACCTTCGCCGACCTGTTCTCGAAGCCGGTCGCGCAGAACGGCTTCGCCAAGGACGCAGCCGAGCTCTCGCGCAGCTACCGCGCCGCCGACGGAACCGAGCTGAAGAACGGCGACGTGCTGATCGCCGCGATCACCTCATGCACCAACACGTCGAATCCGGGCGTTCTGCTGGCCGCCGGCCTGCTCGCGAAGAAGGCCGTCGCCCGCGGGCTGAAGGTCGACCCGAAAGTGAAGACGTCGCTCGCGCCCGGCTCGCGCGTCGTCACCGACTACCTGCGACGCGCAGGCTTGCTCGAGCCGCTCACCGAGATCGGCTTCGCACTGGCCGCGTACGGCTGCACCACCTGCATCGGCAACGCCGGCGACCTGCCCGCCGGCTTCAACGAGGCGATCGTCGCCAACGACCTCGTGTGCGCGGCCGTGCTCTCGGGCAACCGGAATTTCGAGGCTCGCATCCACCCGAACCTGCGCGCGAACTTCCTCGCATCGCCGCCGCTGGTCGTCGCCTACGCGATCGCCGGCAACGTCAACGTCGACCTGATGACCGAGCCGATCGGCAAGGACCGCGACGGTCGCGACGTCTGGCTGGGCGACGTCTGGCCGAGCACCGCCGAGGTGGCCGAGCTGATGCAGTACGCGATGGACGCCAGCACCTTCCGTCGCCTGTACGCCGACCTCACGCGCGATCATGCGCTGTGGAACGCGGTGCCGGCGGCCGACGGACAGGTCTACGACTGGCCGCGCTCGACCTACATCGCCGAGCCGCCGTTCTTCGAAGGCTTCACCATGACCCCGGGCGGCGCGGCCGGAGCGATCCGCGGCGCGCGGGCGCTCGGGCTGTTCGGCGATTCGATCACCACCGATCACATCTCGCCGGCCGGATCGATCAAGGAATCGTCGCCCGCCGGGCAGTACCTGGTCGCCAACGGCGTCAGCCGCGCCGACTTCAATTCGTACGGCGCCCGTCGCGGCAACCACGAAGTGATGATGCGCGGCACCTTTGCCAACGTGCGGATCAAGAACCTGATGATTCCGCCGCGTGCCGACGGCACACGCGAGGAAGGCGGCGTCACGCTGCACCAGCCCTCCGGCCGGAAGATGCCGATCTACGACGCGGCGATGCGCTACATCGAGGAAGGCACGCCCACCGTGATCTTCGGCGGCGAGGAGTACGGCACCGGCTCGTCGCGCGACTGGGCGGCCAAGGGCACGCAACTGCTCGGCGTGAAGGCCGTGGTCGCGCGCAGCTTCGAGCGCATCCACCGCTCGAACCTGGTCGGCATGGGCGTGCTGCCGCTGCAGTTCGCCGCCGGCCAGAGCTGGGAGACGCTCGGCCTGCGCGGCGACGAGCGCTTCGACATCGACGTGCCGGCCGTGCTCGAACCGCAGCAGGAGATCGAGATGACGGTGCACCGTGCCGACGCCAGCTCGGAAACCGTCCGGCTGCTCTCGCGCATCGACACCCCGATCGAGGTCGACTACTTCCGCCACGGCGGAATCCTGCCCTTCGTGTTGCGCGAGCTGCTGGCCGGCTGAAGCCGCGCCGAAGGAGGCCGCACCTCCTTCCCCTCGCCGCCGGCCGCCGACGGTCGGCGTGCGGGGGCGCCGAAGCGGGCAACTGGATTACACTGCGCCGTCCCGCGAAGCGTCGTCCCATTGCACTTGTCCGAATCGTCAGCGCCGCCGCTGCCCGGGGGAGCCGGCCTCGCCGCCTTCCCCCGCCTGCTGCTCGCCATCGGCATCGCGTTCCTCGCCTGCCTGGTCGCGCAACTCGTCTCGTTCCACACGATCGACCTGTTGCTCGTCTGGCCGGGCGCCGCCGTGGCGTTCGCCTTCGCGTGGCGATACGGGCTGCGCTGGGCGCCGGGCGCGGCCGCCGGCGCCGCGCTGTGGGCCTGGATCGAGTTCGGCAACGCGAGCGTCGTGGCGAGCGTGTTCGCCGCCAGCGCGCTCGGTCCGATGCTTGCGGCGCTCGTGCTGCGCCGGCTGAACGAATGGAAGCCGGCCGAATACCGGCTCGACGTCGCCGTGCGCTTCATCTCGGTCGTCGCCTTCGTCGCCGCGCCGATCGACGCCCTGCTCGCGAGCACCGGCATGCAGTTCGTCGGGGGCCTCGCCGAGGTGCACTGGGCGCATCGCTTTCTCGTCTGGTGGCTGATCGACACGCTCGGCGTGCTCTTGATCGCCCCGGCGCTGCTCGCCTGGTTCGGGCAGGCGCTGGTCGCGACCGACGACGAAGCGCAGCGCGGCGAGCCGCTGCTCGATGCGCCCGCGTTCTTCGTCACTGCACTCGTCGTCGCGGCGAGCCTGGGCGTGTCGCTGCTCGGCTACCGCACCTATGCCTACGCGCTGCTGTTCCTCTATTTCCCGATCGTCGCCTGGATCGCGATCCGGATGAACGAGCGCGCGACCGCGCTGTCGCTGGTCCTGACGACGCTTCCGCTGCTCGTCGTGCGCTCGCAGCAGATCGCCGGCGCCGCCGATCCTTTCGGACGGGCGATCGAGGCGTCGATGCTCGTCCTCACGGCCATCGTCGTCGCGTTGATGCTGCAGGGAATCGCCAGCGATCGCCGTTTCGCCCTCGCACGGGTCGGCGCGCAGGCGCGCGAAGACCTGTCGACCGGGTTGCTCAACGACCGCGGGCTGATCGCCGAGGTCGGCAGCCGGCTGGCCATGCCGACGCGCCCCGACTACGGCCTGATCGGCCTGCACCTGGCGAACTTCGACACGCTCAACGACCTGTGCGGCACGATGCCCGCGCTGCAACTCGAGCAGAACGCCGCGGCGCTGCTGCTGCGCCAACCCGCTGCGCGCGCGGCGGCCCGCCTGTCGGGCGGGCGCTTCGCGCTGCTGATCGAAGCCGCCTCGGTGGCCGAGGTGCGCGCGGTGGCGCGCGAAATCTACTCGCAACTCAACGGCCAGCAGTTCAAGACGCCGAACGGCAACGTGCGGCTGCAGACCTGCGTCGGCGGACTGCTGGTCGATCGGCACGCGCTGATCAACAGCGAGGACTGCCTGATGTCGCTGTCCGACGCGATGGCGATCGCCGCGAGCGTGCGCGAGCCGCAACTGTTCGTCGAACCGCTGTCGCAGACGATGATCGACGCGCGACGCGCGCACCAGGGAAAGATCGAGCACATCCGCGAGGCGATCCGCGAGAAGCGCTTCGAGATGCACGCGCAGCCGATCGTCGATCCCGAAGCGCCGGCGGGAATGCTCTCGTACGAGGTGCTGATCCGGCTGCTCGACCGTGACGGCGGACTGATCCGTCCCCCGGAATTCCTGTCGCTGGCGGTGCAGGCGCAGATGACGCCGGCGATGGACCGCGGCGTGATCCGGCGCATCTTCTCCTGGCTCGCCGCGCATCCCGACGCGCTCGCGCGCACCTGGAAATGCTCGATCAATCTCTCGGGGCTGACGATGAGCGACGGAACGATCGCCGGCTACATCCGCGAGCAGCGCGCCGAGTTCGAGATTCCGCCGGGGAAGATCGTCTTCGAGATCACCGAGAGCGAGGCGATCCGCAACCCGGCAGCTGCCTCGCGGCTGGTCGACGACCTGAAGGCCGAGGGATTCGGCATCGCGCTCGACGACTTCGGCACCGGGCTGGCCACCTTCGAATACCTCAAGCGCTTTCCGCTGGACTACCTGAAGATCGACGGCTCGTTCATCCGCAACCTGGTCACGAGCGCCATCGACGAAGAGATCGTGCTGTCCACCGTTCGTGTCGCGCGCCGGCTGAACATCCGCACCATCGCCGAACACGTGCACAACCAGGAGATCCTGGATCGGCTCACCGAGCTCGGCGTGGACCACATCCAGGGCGAACTCGTCGGCAAGGCGGCGCCGCTGGAGGCGCTCTTCGCCAGGCCGCTGCTCGAGACCAGCGAACAGCGCTGACGAGCGCCGCGCCGGGTCCGGGCGGCACGCCGGCGCGGCAGCGCCCCGGCGATCACGGTACGCAGGCAACCTGCGCGTTCCGCGCGATCCGGGCCACCCGGGACGGGCGGCGGATCGACGCGAATTTCAACGCCGGCTCAAACGCCCGCACACACGCACGCCGTCGAGCATGGACTCACGGCGGCGCGAAGGAGTCCCTTTTCGTGGCCGCCACTGCTCCAGAGGAGTCACGCCATGACGCAGTGGAACCTGAAGGGAACGTATTTCGAGACCTGCAATTGCGAGGCGGCGTGTCCGTGCGTCTTCACCAGTCCGCCCACCGAGGGGGACTGCACGGCGATCGTCGCCTGGCACATTGACAGCGGCCGATACGGCGACACGTCGCTCGCTGGCCTGAACGTGGCGCTCGCGGTGCATGCACCCGGGACCATGGTGTCGACCCGGTGGAAAGTGGCCGCGTATTTCGACGACCAGGCGAGCGCTGCGCAGAACGAAGCGCTGCACGCGATCTTCGGCGGCAAGGCGGGCGGACACCCGGCGGTCCTGGCCTCGTTCATCGGCGAGATGGCGGGCGCGAGGAACGTGCCGATGCGCTATCACGCCGACGGTCGCAGGAGCAGCCTGTCGATTCCCGGCGTGGCCGAGGCCGAGATCGAGCGCATGGACGGCCAGGGCGGCGCTCCGATCACGATCCAGGGGCATCCGCTGTGCATTGCTCCCGGCGAACCGGCGACGGTCGCGCGTTCGAGTCGCTTCACCTTCGCCGATCACGGCTGGGACTGGAAGCTCTCCGGGCGCAACGGCTTCATGTCCGACTTTGCGTATCGATCGGAGTGAACACGCGATGCGCGCCGTCACGAGTCCCGGCTGCGCCGCGAGCCGGCGCCACGCACCGGTATGGATCGGCATGGTGGCGATCGTCGCTGTCTCCTGGTTCCATCTCGCCCGGACGGGCGAGATGGCGATGCGCGACGCCATGGCGATGGGCGGCAGCCATGCGCCGTCGTTCGTCGCCGTCTTCGCGATGTGGGCCGTGATGATGGTGGCGATGATGCTGCCGGCGGTGTCGCCTTCGGCCGCCGTTTTCTCGGGCCTCGCGTGGCGGCGCGATGCGCACGGAGCCACCCTCGCCACGGCGATGTACGTCGCCGGCTATGCAACGACCTGGGTCGGCTGCGCGATCCCCGCCGCATCGGTGCAGTGGATGCTGACGCACGCCCTGCTGCTCGATCCGATGTCGCGAAGCACGAGCCTCGGATTGAGCGCCGGCATCCTCCTGACGGCGGGCGCCTACCAGTTCACGCCGTTCAAGCGGGCCTGCCTGTCGAAGTGCCGCACGCCGCTCGGCTTCTTCATGACGAAGTGGCGCGACGCAGCGACCGGCGCCTTCGTGCTCGGACTGGAGCACGGCGTCTACTGTGCCGCCTGCTGCTGGGCGCTGATGGCGGTGCTGTTCGTCGTCGGCGCGATGAATCTCGCCTGGATGGCGGTCGTCACGCTGGTCGTGCTCGGCGAGAAGGTCGCCACGCCAGGCTGGCACTTCGCGCGCGTCGTCGGCGCGAGCCTGATTCTTGCCGGTCTGTGGTTCGCCGTGCGTTCGTGGGCTGGCAGCTGACGCGCACGGCCGGGGCATTCGACGTGCGGTACGCGGCCCGCGCGCCGTTCGCGGCGGCGTGAGCCGCGACGACGCGCTGCACCGGTCGATTGGTCGGGACGGCGGGATTCGAACTCGCGACCCCTTGCACCCCATGCAAGTGCGCTACCAGGCTGCGCTACGTCCCGAAGGCGCGAAGTATAGCAGCCCGCGCCGACCGACCGGCCGCCTGCGCAGGCGAATCAGCCCAGCAATTCGAGGGCGCGTTCGAGCTCGGCGCGAATCGCGCCGACGTCGACTGCGGGCGACGCTGCGCCGCGTTCGCCGGTGTCGGCGCCGATGGATCCGATACCCTCACCCTCGGCCGACTCGGCCGTCGCCTGGCGCGTCTTCGCCGCCTGCTGCGCCTCGCCGAGCCGGTTGCGCGCGCCACTGATCGTGAAGCCCTGCTCGTAGAGCAGTTCGCGGATGCGGCGCACCAGCAACACCTCGTGGTGCTGGTAGTAGCGCCGGTTGCCGCGCCGCTTCATCGGGCGCAACTGGGTGAATTCCTGCTCCCAGTAACGCAGCACGTGCGGCTTGACGCCGCACAGCTCGCTCACCTCGCCGATCGTGAAATAGCGCTTCGCGGGAATCGGCGGCAACGCTGTCTTGACGTCTGTCTTTTGCATCGTCGGGCGCGACCGGTACTAGCTCTCGGTGCCCCCGATCTGCGACTTGAGCTTCTGGCTCGCGTGGAACGTGACCACGCGACGTGCCGAGATCGGAATCTCCTCGCCGGTTTTCGGGTTGCGTCCGGGGCGCTGCGGCTTGTCGCGCAACTGGAAGTTGCCGAAACCCGAAAGCTTCACGCAGCCGCCGCGCTCGAGCGCGCCGCGGATTTCGTCGAAGAAGGTTTCGACCATGTCCTTCGCTTCGCGCTTGTTCAACCCGACGCGCTCGAACAGCATCTCGGCGAGCTCGGCCTTGGTGAGCGTGAAGGCGTCGGCCGGCCCGACGCTGCCGTTGTCGTGTGCGCCGGCGCGGCTGCCCCCGGGCGCGGCGCCGGGCGTCGACGAATCGGGTCGCACGAGGCGGACCGCAGGCGGTTGCGCCGCCGACGGGTGCGCAGCGGAATAGCGCGCGCCGGGCGCTGCGCGCTCGGCGCACGCCGGCGACGTGACATCGCTCTTCGGTTCGACGGACGCCTCGTTGCGATGGTCCGGGACCGTGTGGCCGAACGGGATCATCGTTTCCGCCATCGTTCTCGAATCTGCCTGGGAAATGAGGAGCAACCCACGAGAGAAAACCAACCCCCGACCCGCCAGGACCCGCCCACGAACGCGGCGACCGGCCCAGGGGCGCCAGACGCGCGGGCACTGCCCGATCGACGGGTCGCCGCGGTGGGGCGACGCATCGGTGCAGACGAGTCGCGGGTCGCTGCGGTCAGGCTGCGGTTCGCTACGCGGATGGCTATGGCTGTTCGCTACGCGTTCCCGAGCGCAGCCTCGCACCGACCGATCGGGCGAGGCGGGAGACGATCGCCTCGACTGCTTCAGCCGCCTCGGCTTCACTCAGGGTCCTTCGAGTATCTTGCATCCACAACCGGAAGGCAAGACTTTTTTCCTTATTTTCCAATCCCTTACCGCGATATTCGTCGAACAGTCGCACGTTGCGGACGACCGCGGCGGCGGGCGATTGCGCTCTGGCCTCGTCGATTTCGGCGAGCAGTCGGGCGGCCGGCAGGTCGACGTCGACGACGACGGCGAGGTCGCGGACGATCGGCGGAAAACGCGAGCTGTCTTCGTGCGTCGGGACGCGCCGCGCGAGGGCGGGCGCCAGGTCGATCTCGGCGACGATCGGTGCGAGCGGAAGCTCGAGCTCGTGCTGCAGCTGCGGATGCAGCTCGCCGATCCAGCCGGTGGCGCGGCCGTCGCAGAAGATGCGCGCGCTGCGGCCCGGGTGCAGCGCCGGATGCGCGGCGGGCTCGAAGCGCAGCGCAGGCTGGACAACGGCTTCGAGGTCCGCTTTCAAGTCGAAGAAGTCGGTGCGCCGCGCCGTCGTTCCCCATTGTTCGTCGAACTGCGGACCGTAGGCGAGCAGGCCCACGCGCTGCGGCTGCGCGACGCCGGCGACGTGGCGTGCGTCGGCCCTGCGCCCGGGATCGGCGGCGAACACGCGCCCGATCTCGAACAGGCGTACCCGCGCGGCCTTGCGATTGAGGTTCGCCCGCAGCGTATCGACGAGTCCGCCCCACAGCGTCGTGCGCAGGACGTCCATCTGCGCGGCGATCGGATTGAGCAGGCGGATCGGCTCCGTGTCGCCCAGGCGCCGATCGAGCGCGGAATCGACGAAGCTGTAGCTGACGATCTCCTGGTAGTCGCGCGCGGCGATGGCGCGCGCGAGCTGCACGGCGGAGCGCCGCGCCTCGGGAACCGCTCGCATCGGCATCGGGCCGACCGGGGGACGAACCGGCAGGCGCTCGTAGCCCCAGATGCGCACCACCTCCTCGATCAGGTCTTCCTCGATCTGCAGGTCGAAGCGATAAGACGGCGGTTGCACGACGAAGACGCCGGCGTCGCGCTGCGCCGGCAACTGCAGCCGGGCGAAGACCGCGGCGATCTCGTCGTCGCCGATGTCGACGCCGATGACCTTGCGGGCGCGATCGGCGCGCAGGCGCACCGGATCGCGCGCAGGCAGCCCGGTGACGACGTCGTCGACCGGGCCGACCTCGCCGCCGCAGACGTCGACGATCAGCCTCGTGATGTATTCGATGTGCTCGACCGTGGTCGCCGGGTCGACGCCGCGCTCGAAGCGTGCACCGGCATCGGTACTGAGGTTGTAGCGCCGCGGGCGGCCGGCGATCGCCGCCGGCCACCAGAAAGCGGCTTCGACGTAGACGTTGCGGGTGCCGTCGTGGACCGCGGTGGTCTCGCCGCCCATGATGCCCGCCAGGCTCTCGACGCGATCGCCGGCGGCGATCACGCCGACGTCGGCGTCGAGTTCGATGCTCTGGCCGTTGAGCAGCTCGAGTCGCTCGCCGGGGCGCCCCCAGCGCACTTCGAGCGCGCCGTCGATGCGATCGAGGTCGAACACGTGCGTCGGCCGTCCGAGCTCGAGCATCACGTAGTTCGAGATGTCGACGAGCGCCGCGATGCTGCGCTGCCCCGCGCGCTCGAGCCGGCGCTTCATCCACTCGGGCGTGGGAGCGGCAGGATCGACGCCGCGGATTACGCGCCCGGAGAAGCGCCCGCACAGATCGGCGGCGAGCACGCGCACCGGCAGCCGGTCGTCGAGGGTCGGCGCCACCGGTGCGAAGGCCGGGGCGTCGAGCGGCGCGCCGCTGAGCGCCGCCAGCTCGCGCGCGACGCCGTACACGCTCATGCAGTGCGCCAGGTTCGGCGTGAGCTTGAGCTCGAACACCGCCTCGTCGAGCGCCAGCGCAGCACGCAGGTCGGCGCCGGGCACCAGCGCAGGATCGAGCGACAGGATACCGGCGTGGTCTTCGGAAAGGCCCAGCTCGCGCGCCGAACAGAGCATTCCTTCGCTGGCCACCCCGCGCATCTTCACCGGCTCGATCTTCACTGCGCCGGGCAGCTCGGCGCCCGGCAACGCGCAGGCCACGCGCATGTCGGCGACGACGTTCGGCGCGCCGCAGACGATCGTGCGCAGACGTGCTTCGCCGGCGTCGACCCGGCAGACGCTGAGGCGATCGGCATCGGGATGACGCGATACCTCGACGACGCGCGCAACGACGACGCCGTGAAACGGCGGCGCGGCGCGGAGCGTCTGCTCGACCTCGAGGCCGGCCATCGTCAGCCGCTCGGCGATCTCTTCGGCGTTCCAGTCGGGCGAAACGAAGCGGCGAAGCCAGTTCTCGGGAATGCGCATGGAGGCTCGGTCAGCCGTTGAACTGCTGCAGGAAGCGCAGGTCGTTCTCGTAGAACAGGCGCAGGTCGCCGACGCCGTAGCGCAGCATCGCGAGGCGCTCGATTCCGGAGCCGAAAGCGAAACCGATGTACCGCTCGGGATCGAGTCCGAAATTGCGCACGACGTTCGGGTGCACCTGCCCGGAGCCACTGACCTCGAGCCAGCGTCCGGCGAGCGGTCCGTCGGCGAAGCGCATGTCGATCTCGGCCGACGGCTCGGTGAACGGGAAGTACGAGGGGCGGAAGCGCACGTCGAGGTCGTCGCGCTCGAAGAAGCGGCGCAGGAAATCGGCGTAGACGCTCTTCAGGTCGGTGAAGCTCACGTGCTCGTCGATCCACAGCCCCTCGAACTGGTGGAACATCGGCGAATGCGTGGCGTCGGAGTCGACGCGATACGTCTTTCCCGGCGCGATCACGCGGATCGGCGGCTCGTGCGTGCGCGCGTAGCGCACCTGCACGGGGCTCGTGTGCGTGCGCAGCAACAGCTGGCGGCCGTCGGCATCGCGCGCGTCGACGTAGAACGTGTCGTGCATCGAACGCGCCGGATGATCCGGCGGCGTGTTCAACGCGGTGAAATTGAAGAAGTCCTCCTCGATCTCGGGCCCGTCGGCGACGTCGAAACCGATGGAGCCGAAGATCGCCTCGACGCGCTCGATGGTGCGCGTAAGCGGATGCAGTCCGCCGGCGCCCAGCCCGCGCCCGGGCAAGGTGACGTCGATCGCCTCCTGCGCCAGGCGCTCGCCCAGTGCCTGCTCGGCGAGCGCGGCTTCGCGCGCGCGCAGCGCCGACTCGATCTGCTGCTTGGTTTCGTTCAGCGCGCGGCCGGCGGCGGCGCGCTCGGCAGGCGCCAGCGCAGCGAGCTTCTTCATCCGGGCGCTCAGCGCGCCGTCCTTGCCCAGCGCGCGCGCCTTGGCGTTGGCCAGTTCGTGCGCACTGCCGGCGGCGCCGATCTCGCCGAGCAGGCGATCGATCGTCGCCGCCCACTCGGCGGAGGCGTTCATCGGGTGCGGCCCGTCGTGCCGGCTCAGGCGGCGCCGAGCGAAGCCTTGACCTGCGCGACGATCGCCGCGAAGGCGGGCTTGTCGGCCACGGCGAGATCGGCGAGCACCTTTCGATCCAGGCCGATCGACGCCTTGTTCAGCCCGGCGATGAACGTGCTGTAGTTCATGCCGTGCTCGCGCACCGCGGCATTGATGCGCGTGATCCACAGCGCACGGAACACGCGCTTCTTCGTGCGGCGGTCGCGGTAGGCGTACTGCCCCGCCTTCATCACCGCCTGCTTGGCGACGCGATAGACGTTGCCGCGGCGGCCGCGATAGCCGCGCGCGGCGGCGAGAACCTTCTTGTGACGCGCGCGCGCCGTCACTCCACGCTTGACTCGGGACATCGTGCGCTCTCCTTATGCGTACGGCAGCAACGCCTTGATCGCCGGCACGTCGTGCGCGTGCACTTCGGTGGTGCCGCGCAACTGCCGCTTGTTCTTCGTGGTCTTCTTCGTGAGGATGTGGCGCTTGTACGCCTGCGCGCGCTTGATCTTGCCCGAGGGGCGAACGCGGAACCGCTTCGCGGCTCCTCTTTTCGTCTTCATCTTCGGCATGATTGCCCTTGCCTTCTTCGATTGCCTTGTCGGGTGTCCGGCAACCGCCGGAACTTCCGCAACCCGCTCGGCTTGTGTGGCGCGACGCCGCAGCGCGGCGCCGTGCCTGGCCGACGCCGCTTCGCGACGCCGATTCCTTGCGGCGCCGCGAAACGCGACGCCGGCAAATCTCACTTCTTTCGCTTCGGCGAGATGACCATGATCATCTGCCGGCCTTCGAGCCGCGGCATCTGCTCGACCTGTGCGAGGTCCTCGACGTCGTTGCGCACCCGCTCGAGCAGTCGCACGCCGAACTCCTGGTGCGCCATCTCGCGGCCGCGAAAACGCAGGGTGATCTTCGCCTTGTCGCCGTCCTCGAGGAAGCGACGCAGATTGCGCAGCTTCACCTGGTAGTCGCCTTCGTCGGTGCCGGGCCGGAACTTCACTTCCTTGACCTGGATGATCTTCTGCTTGGCCCGCGCCTCGTGCTGGCGCTTCTGTTCCTGGTACTTGAACTTGCCGTAGTCCATCAATCGGGCTACGGGCGGGCGGGCCTGGGGGGCGATCTCGACGAGGTCTACTTCCGCGTCTTCGGCCATCCGCATGGCGTCGCGCAGGCTGACGATGCCGATCGGCTCGTTGTCGATGCCGACCAGCCTCAGCTCGGGGACGTTGATTTCGCCGTTGATGCGATGCGGGCGTTCAGTAGCGATGCTGCGTTCTCCAGTTCGTTGGGGTCACGACCGCCGAAGGCAACGCCGAAAGCAACGACACCGTCCGCTGCGCCACGGCGCCACGGCGGGTCATTGCGGTTGGGATCGCTTCAGCGCGACGTCTTCGGACAGCCGCGCGGCGAACGCCTCGACGTCGAGAGTGCCGACCTCGGCACCCCCGCGCGCACGCACGGCCACCTTGCCAGCCTGCCGCTCCTTGTCGCCGACGACCAGGATGTACGGAACTTTCTGCAGGCTGTGCTCGCGGATTTTATAGTTGATTTTCTCGTTCCGCAAATCGCATTCGACCCTAAATCCTTGTTTTGCGAGGCTTTCCGCGACCTCTCGCGCATAAGGCGCCTGCGCCTCGGTGATCGTTGCGACGACCGCCTGCACCGGGGCGAGCCACATCGGCATCGCGCCCGCGTGGTTCTCGATCAGGATGCCGATGAAGCGCTCCATCGAGCCGACGATCGCCCGGTGCAGCATCACCGGCACGCGCCGCGAGTTGTCCTCGGCGACGTACTCGGCGCCGAGCAGTCCGGCCATGTTGAAGTCGACCTGGATGGTTCCGCACTGCCAGGCGCGTCCGATCGCGTCTTTCAGCGTGTACTCGATTTTCGGCCCGTAGAAGGCGCCCTCGCCCGGCGCGATCGTGAATTCGACGCCGGCGGTGCGAAGGCTTTCCTCGAGCGCGGCCTCGGCCTTGTCCCAGAGTTCGTCGGAGCCGACGCGCATTTCGGGGCGCGTGGCGATGCGATACAGGATGTGATCGAAGCCGAAATCGCGGTAGACGCGTTGCAGGTCGCGCGTGAACGCGACGCACTCGTCGAGAATCTGGTCTTCGGTGACGAAAGCGTGGCCGTCGTCCTGCGTGAAGCCGCGCACGCGCATGATGCCGTGCAGCGCGCCCGACGGCTCGTTGCGGTGGCACTGGCCGAACTCGCCGTAGCGCAACGGAAGGTCGCGGTACGAGCGCAGGTCGGACTTGAAGATCTGGATGTGCCCCGGGCAGTTCATCGGCTTCAACGCGTACGACCGGTTCTCCGACTCGGTCGTGAACATGTTCTCGCGATAGTTCTGCCAGTGCCCGGTGCGCTCCCACAGGCTGCGATCGAGGATCTGCGGGCCCTTCACCTCGAGGTAGCCGGTGTCGCGGTAGACGCCGCGCATGTACTGCTCGACCTGCTGCCAGATCGCCCAGCCCTTCGGGTGCCAGAACACGAGACCGGGCGCTTCGTCCTGCATGTGGAACAGATCGAGCTCGCGGCCCAGCTTGCGGTGGTCGCGCTTCTCGGCCTCCTCGAGCATGTGAAGGTAGGCGTCCTGCTCCTCCTTCTTCGCCCACGCAGTGCCGTAGATGCGCTGCAGCATCTCGTTGTTCGAGTCGCCGCGCCAGTAGGCGCCGGCCAGCTTCATCAGCTTGAAGACCTTCAGCCGCCCGGTGGAGGGCACGTGCGGTCCGCGGCACAGGTCGACGAAATCGCCCTCGCGATACAGCGTGATCGGCTCGTCGGACGGGATCGACGCGATGATCTCGGCCTTGTAGCGTTCGCCGATCGACTCGAAGTAGCGCACCGCGTCGTCGCGTTGCCAGAGTTCGCGCACGACCGGCTCGTCGCGCCGGGCGAGCTCGATCATCTTCGCCTCGATCGCCTGCAGATCTTCCGGCGTGAACGGCCGTTTGTATGAAAAATCGTAATAGAAGCCGTTTTCTATTACCGGGCCGATCGTCACCTGGGCGTCGGGAAACAGCGACTTGACGGCGTAGGCGAGCAGGTGCGCCGTGGAATGGCGCAGCACGTCGAGCCCTTCGGGATCACGGTCGGTGACGATGGCCACTTTCGCGTCTTGCTCGATGCGGTACGAAGTGTCGACCAGCCTGCCGTCGACCTTGCCGGCGAGCGCGGCGCGCGCCAGACCGCTGCCGATGGACGCGGCGACCTCGGCCACGGTAGGCGGCGCATCGAAGCGTCGCTGCGAGCCATCGGGAAGGGTGATCTGGACCATGTTTCGAGTCAAACCGAAGAGCTTAGCACAGCGCCTCTCGCCTCGAGCGTCGCCGGCAATCGACCGGAATCGATCCTTTCCTGGCGAGCATCGACGGGTACCGGTGCCCCCGGTCCAGGTGCGGGTGGCCGGGCGGCAGCCTGTCGGCCAACCCGCAGTAGCGCGAATGCCTGCGAATGGCGAAGATGAGCGTGTCGCGTCCCCCGTTCCCCAGGAGATCCGTGATGGGCACCGTCTCGAACATCCTTCGCTCCAAGCCCGACCAGGTCGTTCACACGATCGCGCCCGACGCATCGATGCGCGATGCGCTCGAGCGGATGGCCACGCACAACATCGGTGCGCTGGTGGTGATCGACGGCGAGCGGATCGTCGGCATCGTCACCGAGCGCGACTACGCGCGCAAATGCATCCTGAAGGGACGGCGCTCCCGTGAAACCGCGGTGCGCGAACTGATGACTTCGCCGGTGATGTACGTGGTGCCCGAAGAGACCAGCGAGCAGTGCATGGCGCTGATGACCGAGAACCGGCTGCGCCACCTGCCGGTGCTCGACGAGGACAGGCTCGTCGGCCTGGTCTCGATCGGCGACCTCGTCAAGAACATCATTTCGGAGCAGCGGTTCGTGATCGAACAGCTCCGGCACTACATCGGCGGTCACCCCTGAGAAGGGCGACCGAGCGACGCGCCCCGGGTCGGCCGCGGCGAACGATGCGGCCCGCCGCAACCAGCGCCCGCGAGCGGGAGCGCTGGTAGGCGCGATTGGACTCGAACCAACGACCCCCACCATGTCAAGGTGGTGCTCTAACCAGCTGAGCTACGCGCCTGAAAGCGCACGAGTATATCGCAGCGCAGCGGCCGGTGCGCACCGTTGCGCCGGCACGCCGATCACTGCCGCGGCGACAGCGCGACACGCGACAGCCAGACGACCGGGATCACGCCCGCGAGAACGATCACCAGCGCGGGCAGCGCCGCCTCGGCCAGGCGCTCGTCGGAGGCGAACTGGTAGGTGACGACTGCCAGCGTGTCGAAGTCGAAGGGGCGCAGCACGAGCGTTGCCGGCAACTCCTTCAGGCAGTCGATGAAGACCAGCAGCGCAGCCGCGCCCACGCTGCGGCGCATCAGCGGCCAGTGGATCTCGCGCAGCACCTGCAGCGGACGGCGACCGAGGCTGCGCGCGCTCTGATCCATCGACGGACTGATGCGCGCCAACCCGGAGTCGATGCTCTGGTATGCGACCGGAAAGAAGCGCACCGCGTACGCGTATACGCAGGCCACGGCACTGCCGCCGGCGAACAGCGCCGGCACGCCCAGCGCGGCGGTGAGCGGCGCAAGTGCGCGGTCGAGCGCACCCGACAGGATCAGCAGACCCACGCCGAGCACGACACCCGGCAGCGCGTAGCCCGTGTTGGCGAGCAGAAGTGCGCCACGCAGCAGCGGCCCGCTGGCGAGACGGGCGGCGTAGGTGGCCACCAATGCGCCCGGCAACACGACGACGACGCCACCACCGGCGAGAATCGCGGTATTGCGGATCCAGTCCGCCAGTCGCGCGTCGAGCACGGCGCCACCGCCGATCCACTCGACGGCAAGCAGCGTCGCCGGCAGCGCGAAGCCGAAGACGATCGGCAGCGCGCAGGCGAGCGTCGCGCGCAGCGCCGCGGCACCTCGCAGCCGGATGCGCGGCGCGGGCTGCGGATTGCGAACGTGGAACTGCATGCGCCCACGCTGGCCGCGCTCGACGAGCAGCAACCCGACCACGAGCACGAGCAGCATCGTCGCCAGGCGCGCTGCGCCGACCCGATCGCCCATCGCCTGCCACGCACGATAGATGCCGGCAGTAAATGAATCGACGGAGAAATAAGCGACCGTACCAAAATCGGCGAGCGTTTCCATCAGCGCGAGCGCACAGCCCGCGACCACGGCCGGGCGCGCCACCGGCCAGGTGATGCGCCACCAGGCCTGCCGACGGCTCATCCCGAGCGAACGAGCGGCATCGGCCAGCGATGCGCTGCGATCGGCGAAGGCGGCGCGTGCGAGCAGGTAGACGTACGGATACAACGCGAGCCCGAGAAAGAGCCCGGCGGCGAACCACGAATGAATGTCGGGAAACCAGTACTCGCCTACGCGCAGGCCGCTGAGCGCCCGGAATCCGCGTTGCAACGCACCGTAGCTCGCCAGGAAGTCGGTGTACGCATAGGCCATCACGAAGGCCGGCGTCGACAGCGGCAGCACGAGCATCCACGACAACGCGCGTCGACCCGGGAAATCGCAGGCCGCAACCAGCCAGCCGGTGCTCACGCCGATCCACAATACGACGGCGAGCACCATTGCCGCCAACTTGGCGGTGGTGATCGTGTAACGCGGCAGCACCGTGCCGAACAGGTGCGAGAGCACCCCTGTCTGGGCCGTCGGGTCGAAGCCGGAACGCGAAAAGGCGAGCCAGACCACCGCGACGATCGGCAACAGGACGACCAGCGAGCCCAGGACCGAGCCCGTCGCGAGCAGTTGCGTGGAGAAGACTCCGGTCGGCGCGGCCCCCGGCCGGGACGTGCTATTCGGCGCCACGGTTGCTAGAATTCCTGATTGCGAATTATAGGCATTCACGATGAGCGCCCGACTCCCGAGCACGACCCCGGGTTGCGCCGCCGAATCCCTGCCGGCCGGCACCGAAATCTGGGCGCTTCAGGTCGAGGACTTGTGCGTCTCCTTCGGCGCGGCCGGCACGAAGGTGGCCGCGCTCGACCGACTGAGCTTCCGTCTTCGCCCCGGCGAGATCGGCTGCCTGCTGGGCGCCTCCGGCTGCGGCAAGACGACTGCGCTGCGAACGATCGCCGGCTTCGTGCGTCCCGAAAGCGGTTGCGTGCACATCGACGCGCACTGCATCGCTTCGCCGCACAAGTGGACCGAGCCGGAACGGCGTGGGGTCGGCGTCGTGTTCCAGGACTACGCGCTGTTCCCGCACCTCGACGTCGCCGGGAACGTGGGCTTCGGGCTGCGCCGGCGCTCCGCGGGCGAGCGCGACCGGCGCGTGCGCGCGATGCTCGAGCTGGTCGGGCTGCCGGGAATCGGTGCGCGTTTCCCGCACGAACTCTCCGGCGGACAGCAGCAGCGGGTGGCGCTGGCGCGTGCGCTCGCACCGGCCCCGTCGATCCTGCTGCTCGACGAACCCTTCTCCAACCTCGACCCCGATCTTCGCGAGCGGCTCGCGCTCGACCTGCGCGAGATCCTCAAGCGCGCAGGCACGACCGCGTTGCTCGTCACGCACGATCAGTACGAGGCCTTCGCCCTGGCCGATCGCGTCGGCGTGATGCAGGCCGGACACATCGAGCAATGGGACACGCCGTACCGGCTCTATCATCAACCGGCCACGCGCGAGGTGGCCGATTTCGTCGGGCTCGGCGCCTTCCTGCCGGGCGTCGTCGAGCACCGCGACGGCCGGTCGCAGGTCCGCATCGAGCTCGGTACTCTGCCGATCCACGCTCGCACCGACCAGGCCATCGCAGGCGCCACCGCCAACACGCGCGGCGAGGTGCTCGTGCTGCTGCGCCCAGACGACGTCGTCCACGACGACGAGAGCGCGCTGCGCGCGCGCGTGGTGCGCAAGGCGTTCCGCGGCGCGCAGTTCCTCTACACGCTGCGCCTGCCCAGCGGCGCGACGCTGTTGGCGCTGGTGCCGAGCCATCACGATCACGCCATCGGCGAGAGCATCGGAATCCGCTTCGATGCGGATCACGTCGTCACCTTCGACCTGCAGGAAACGGCGCAGGCGACACATTGACGATCGGCGGACGACTCGCGCGGGCGCACTGCACGCGCGGCGCCAGCGCGGGCGCACTGCACGCGCCGGCGCGAGCGCGGGGGCGGAGTGCACGCGCCGACGCGGGCGCGCAGACGGCGCATCACACGCCGAGATAGGTCTGCAGCGCGCGCTCGTCGGCCGAGAGCGACGCCGAGCTGCCCTCGAGCACGACGCGGCCGCGCTCGAGCACGACGCAGCGCTCGGTGTGCGCGAGCACGGCTCGGTAGTTGCGGTCGACGACGAGCGAGGCGATGCCGCTGTCGCGGATGCTCGCGACGATGCGCCAGATCTCGCGCACGATGAGCGGCGCCAGCCCCTCGGTGGCTTCGTCGAGCACGACGAGGTCGGGATTCGTCATCAGCGCCCGGCCGATCGCGAGCATCTGCTGCTCGCCGCCGGAAAGCTGGTTGCCGCCGTTGTGCAGCCGCTCGGCAAGCCGCGGAAAGGTCTCGAGCACGCGTTCGAGCGTCCAGTCGAGTTGTCCCCGCACGCCGGGGCGCGCGGCCATGACCAGGTTCTCTCGCACGCTCAGGTTCGGGAAGATGCCCCGCCCCTCGGGCACGTAGCCGATGCCCAGGCGCGCGATGCGGTCGGGACGCTCGGCCGCGCGGTCGCGTCCGGCGATCGTGATCCGCCCGGTGGTCGAGCGCATCAGGCGCAGCATGCTGCGGATCAGCGTCGTCTTGCCCATGCCGTTGCGCCCGAGCAGGCCCACCGCTTCGCCCGCATCGATGCGCAGGTTCACCCCCTGCAGCACGTGGCTCTGGCCGTAATAGGCGTGCAGGTTCGCGACGTCGACGATGGGCTCGCGCGCTGCGCCGTCGGCGGCCTTCGAAGCGCGAAGCGCAGTTGCGGCAGGCATTGCGTGGCTCAATGCGCGGCCTCTTCGCCGAGGTACGCTTCCTGGACCTCGGCGTTGTTCCGGATCGCTTCCGGCTCGCCGCTGGCGATCACGCGGCCGTTGACCATGACGGTGATCTCGTCGGAGACGCGAAACACCGCGTCCATGTCGTGCTCGACGAGCAGGATCGCGTGCTCGCCTTTCAGGCCCTCGAGCAGCGAAAGCATGCGCTCGGACTCCTCGGCCCCCATGCCGGCGAGCGGCTCGTCGAGCACGAGCACGCGCGGGGCGGTAGCCAGGCACATCGCGATCTCGAGCTGGCGCTTCTGCCCGTGCGAGAGCGTTCCTGCCTCGCGGTCGGCCTGCGCGGCCAGGCCTGCCTTCTCGAGCGCGCGCTGCGCGGCCTCGACGCTGAACTCGCAACGCGAAGCCGCCGACAGCCAGTCCCACGGACGCTGGCGGCGCGCCTGCGCGCTCAGCCGGCAGTTCTCCAGCACGGTGAACGGCGCGTAGATCGTGTTGCGCTGGTAGCTGCGTCCGAGGCCCGCCTGCGCGCGCCGCGGCTGCGACCAGCGCGAGACGTCGTTCCCGAGCAGCTCCACGCGGCCCTCGCTGGCCGGAATCTCGCCCGAGAGCACGTTGATGAGCGTGGATTTTCCCGCGCCGTTGGTGCCGATGACGGCGTGAACGGTGCCGCGGCGAACGGCGAGCGAAACGCCGTCGACTGCGCGCAGTCCGCCGAAGCTGCGCGAGACCGCCGTGGCGCGCAGCAGCACCTCGCCGTCGCCCGCGGTTGCGCTCGCGGCCTTCGAAAACGCATCAGGCATGGCGCAACCGGCGACGAAGCGTGGCGCGCCGTCCGAGCTGGCGGCCGACGCCGATCAGGCCCCCGGGCATCAGGGCGACGAAGGCGATGATCGTCAGGCCGAGCGTGAGCTGCCAGTGGCGCGCGAACTCGCCGAAGATCGGATCGGCCTGGAACAGCTCCTGCAGCAGCACGAAAGCGACGGCGCCCAGCACCGCACCCCACAGGCTGCCGATGCCGCCGAGGATGATCATGATCAGCACCGCACCCGACTCGTGCCACGAGAGCAGCTCCGGGTTCACGAAACCGTCCTTGAGCGCCACCAGGAAGCCGGCGAGCCCGGCGAGCATCGCCGCGACGACGAAGGCGGCGAGCTTGTACGGGTAGGTGGGAAAGCCCGCGGCGCGCATCCGCTGCTCGTTGACGCGGATGCCCGCCAGCGCGCGCCCGAAGCGGCTGCGAACGATCAGCGCGAGCAGCGCGAAGGTGAACGCGAGCGCCGCGAGCACGAACCAGTAGAAGGTGTTGCCCGCGTCGAGGTCGACCAGGCTGCGGCCCGCGAGCGAGACGTCGGGACGGAAGTACAGGTAGATGCCGTCGCTGCCCCGCCCCAGATCGGTGTCGTGGAAGACGAAGTACGCCATCTGCGCGAACGCCAGCGTGACCATGATGAAGTAGATGCCGCGGGTGCGCAGCGACAGCGCGCCGACGAACAGCGCATAGGCCCCGGAGGCGAGCAGCGCTGCCGGCAGCACGACCCAGATCGACGCCGGCCCGCTCTGCGGCGTCATCAATGCCACCGTGTACGCCCCGATGCCGAGAAAGGCCGCGTGGCCGAAGGAAACGAGCCCGGTCTGGCCCACCAGCAACTCGAGACTGAGCGCGAAGATCGCCAGGATCATCGTCTTCGTGACGAGTGCGATGCCGAATTTGCTGCCCACCACCGGAAACAGCGCGAGCACCACCAGCAGCACCAGCGCGACGACGACGGAAACGGACGATGGCTTGCGCAAGGCTTCAGGCGCTCCGGAACAGCCCTTCCGGGCGCCACAACAGGATCGCGGCCATCAGCACGTAGACGAGCAGGCCCGACGCAGACGGGAAGAAGACCGTGCCGAAGGTCTCGACGAAGCCCACGAGCATCGCCGCGACCAGCGCGCCGCGGATCGACCCGATGCCGCCGATGACGACGACGACGAAGCAGATGATGAGCACCTGGTTGCCCATCCCCGGGTACACCGAGGACACCGGCGCGGCGATGGCGCCGGCGAGCGCGGCCAGCGCCACGCCGGCGGCGAAGACGAGCCGATACAGGAACTGGATGTCGATGCCCATCGCCTGCACCATCTCGCGATTCGATGCGCCTGCGCGGATCGTCATGCCCAGGCGCGTGCGCGCGATCACCCAGAACAGCCCGACCGCGACGAGCAGGCACACGGCGGAGACGAGCAGCCGGTAGACCGGATAGGTCATCAGGTCGCCCAGCGGAATCGTTCCCGACAGCCACTCGGGCACCGGCACGCCGTGCACGTCGTCCCCGAGCAGCAGGCTGCGCGTCTCCTCGAAGACCAGGATCAGCGCGTAGGTCATCAGCACCTGCTGCAGGTGCTCGCGTTCGTACAGGTAGCTGAAGAACACCCACTCGAGCACGTATCCGAGCACGACCGCCAGCAGGACGACGATCAGGAGCGTCGCCAGAAAGCCCGCGCCGAGCGAGTGCTCGACCCACGGCCCGATCGCGAAGGCCATGTACGCGCCGATCATGTAGAAGCTGCCGTGCGCGAGGTTGATGACGCCCATGATCCCGAAGATCAACGTCAGGCCGCTGGCGACGAGAAACAGCAGAAGTCCGTACTGGATCGCGTTCAGGCACTGGACGAGGAAGACGACCGGATCCATGCGTGCGTCGTGTGAAGCTCGAGAAGGCGCGGCGCGAAAGTCGCGACCTGCGAAAAAAAACCGGCCGCCGGATCTTCCCGCAGACCCGGCGGCCGCCCGAGACGATCGGGCTCGTTACATCCTGCAGCCGCGTCCCGGGTCGGCCAGCGCCTTCACCGCGACACCCTGCACCTGGTTCACCTTGCCCTCGACCTTGCGCAGATAGATATCCTGCACCGGATTGTGCGAAGGCGACAGCGTGAACACGCCGCGCGGGCTGTCGATCTTCGCCTTCTCGATCGCCTTCACCAGCTCGGCGCGCTTCTTCTTGTCGCCCTTGGTCGCCGTCAATCCGATGCCGAGCATCTGCGCGGCATCGTAGCCCTGCATCGCGTAGACGTCGGGCTGCATCTTGTACGTCTTGGCGTAGGTGAGCCGGAACTGGTTGTCCTTCGGCGTGTTCAGCCCGTCGGCGTAGTGCAGCGTGGTGAGCAGCCCCTGCGCGGAGTCGCCCTGCGCATCGAGCGTACCGTCGGTGAGGAAACCGGCGCCGACCAGCGGGACCGAATCCTTCAGGCCCGCCGCCGCGTAGTCCTTGACGAACTTCACGGCGCCGCCGCCGGCGAAGAACGTGTAGACGACGTCGGGCTTGATCGACGCGATCTCGGTGAGCAGTGCCTGGAATTCGACCTGGGGAAACGGCAGCGTGAGCTCCTTCTCGATCTTGCCGCCGGCCTTGCTGAACGCTTCCTTGAAGCCGTTGACGCTCTCCTTGCCCGCCGCGTAGTCCCAGGTGATGGTGACGGCGCGCTTGTACCCCTTCTCGGCGGCGACGACGCCCATCGCGTACGCCGGCTGCCAGTTCGAGAACGAACTGCGGAAGATGTTCGGCGCGCACATCGGCCCGGTGACCGCGTCGGCGCCCGCGTTCGGGTCGATCATCAGCATGCCGGTGTCCTTGGCCACCTTCGCCATCGCCATCGCCACGCCCGAATGCACGGTGCCGACGACGACGTCGACCTTGTCGCGATTGATCAGCTTGTTGATGTTGTCGGTGGCTTTCGCGGGCGCGCTTTCGTCGTCGACGCGCACGTACTCGACCTGCAGGCCGCCGAGCTTGCCGCCCTGCTCGTCGACGTACTGCTTGAAGCCGTTCTCGATGGCATTGCCCAATGCGGCGTAGGTGCCGGAATAGGGAAGCATGAAGCCGACCTTGACCGAGTCGGCGGCCGATGCGCCGAGCGCCATCGACGCGAGGCCGGCGGCGAGCGCCAGCTTCGTTGCATTTGAACCCTTCATCGAATCTCCTCCAGCAGTTTTTCGGACACCGGCATTATCGGACCGGATGGAAATTTCGCGCGACTGATGGCTTTCCCGAGCAACGCGCGGGCAGCACGCCAACCGTGCGGGCAGCGATGCGGCGCGCACGCAAAGTACTTCCCGCTCGCAATCGTGTCAAGCACTATAGTGCAGCTTCGCCATCGCGCAGCGGATTTCGCGGCGGTTCATTTCGAACCGGTGACGCCTGCCGCCGAGCGCGGCCGGCCTGCGTGAAGCACCGCGCCCGGCGTCACGGGTCACGCGTCGACGAGAAAGGCCCGCCCGCGCGCGAAGCGCTCGCGCAGCTCGTCGATGCGCAGCGACATCGCGCGCCGATCGGCGCGGCGAACGAGCAGCACCACGGTTCGCCGCCGGTTGATCCACGCCACCTTCGAGTAGCCGCTCTCGCCGTCGCGCGCAACGAGCTCCACCCAGTCGCCGCGCGCAACCCGGTCGACGGCATGCTCGGGCGCGAGCTGCAGGCGTCTGGCCGCCTTCGGCAGATCGTCCAGGTCGAGCGAGTCGAGGATTTCGAGCAGCCGGCGCCCGGCATCCTGCGCGTCGGCGCCGCCCGGCTCGGCGTGCGCGCCGCGCTGTGCGGGAGCGTCGCGCTGTGCGGGAGCGTCGCGCCGGGCACGCGCGTCTTCGTCCGGCGATCGACCGGGCGCTTCCTCCGGTAATCGACCGGGCGCTTCCTCCGGCGATTTGTCCGACGTCGTCCGGTCCGGGGCCTGGGTCGTCGTCTGCTCGGGCGCCCCGTGCAACGCCTCGCCGGTCGATTCTTCCGGCGCTTCGCGCAGGCTGCCCGCGCCGCGCTCGCCCGCGGCGATCGTCGTTGGCTCGTCGTCGGCCGTGCGCAGGCGAGTCGCTCCTCGTTCGCGCTCGCGTCGCTGCATGCGCCGCAGGTGGATCAGGAACAGCTCGTCGAAGAATGCCTTGAACTCCTCGTCCTTCGCGCCGATCTCGCGCACGCCCTGCGTCATCAGGCGGATCAGCGGCGGGATGCGCTGCGCGAGCTCGCGCCGGCTGCGCTGGCCGTCGCCTTCGTCCAGACTCCACAGCAGGTCGTCGACGACGCGCAGCGACACCTGGAATTCGGCGCTCTGCTCGCCGTCGCGCAGCGCGGCGGTGCGCAGGTGCCGCAGCCAGACGTTCATCACGAATTCGCGCACCGATTCGGGCGTCGAGTGGCGCTGCAGACGCTCGGCGAGCATCGCGTGCAGGTGACCGGTCACCTCTTCCTCCCGTTCGCGGCTCGGTCGGCGCGCGTAGTCGCGACGATTGCGCCGGCCGGGCGTCTCCTCGAGCGAGCGCCGCTCGCGCACGACGTGCTCGATCAGCTGGCCGACACTGCGTGCCGCGCGCGCATATTCCTTCTGCACCTGCTGCGCCATGACGGCCGAGCGCGCCTGCAGCGCACTGGTGACGATCTCCACCGCGCGCACGACCGTCTCGAGGCGGCGATGCAGTTCGCTGCCGCGCGTGATCTCGTCGGCGAACGCCGACGAAATCGCACCGAAATGCTCGACGAGACGGCGCAGCGAGCGCGGATCGTCGCCGAGGTAGCCCGAATCCAGCAGCGACAACGCGACGGCGGGTTGCTGCAGCCGCCAGACGAGCGGGCGCACCGCCTCGGGCAGTCGACGGTCGTCGATCACGTAATCGAACATCGCCGCAACGAGGTCGACGACCGCGACCTGCGCCGGCGGCGCGCCGGATTCGCGCAGGCGCGTGCGGACGTTGCCGAAGAACTGGGCGCGCGCCTCGCGGCTGTAGGGCATCGCGCCGATCGAATGCGCGAAGGCGACGGCGTCGCGTTCCAGATCGAGCACGGGCTGCAACGTGGGCAGCGCGCGCAGCCGCGCACCGGTGGATTCGCCGGCCAGCGGCGAAGTGCCGAGCGTTGCCGCGTCGTGCTGCGCGCCGGCGGCGAGATCGATCGCGCGCATCGGGTCGCCCGGGCGCGATGCGGCCTGCGTCGCCGGCTCGGGCGTCGCGTCGACGGCCTGCGCGACGGACCGCCCTTCGCCGTCCTCGTCGAGCCGCCCGTGCGTCGACGCGGGCGCCGGCGCGGCGACCGCAGGCGGCGCGGGCTCGTCCTCGACGGCGGGCGCTTCTTCCGGCACGCCCATCTGCGCGAGCAGCCGTTCGGCCACGTCGACGGCATCGACGACCGGTGCGACGAAGCGCTTCGACGCCAGGCGACGAAGTCGATCGCGTGCATAGATGCCCTCGGCGGCGTCGGCCACGCTCGCGAGCAGCGCCGCGGCCAGCGTGCGCGCACCCAGCGGGTTGCGCTCGTCGTCGTCCCAGGTGAAGGAGGCTCCGAGCAGGTTGCGCAGCCGCGCGACGTAGCGCGGGTAGATCGCGCCGCAGCGCTCGCGCGCCTCGCGTGCGAGCTCGCCCGCGGCGATCTGCTGCTCCAGTTCGTCGTCGTCGAGCAGCGCGAGCGCGCCGCGCGCCTCGCTGCGCGCCGCCTCCAGGCAGCGCTGCACGCGTCGCTCGAACGCACGCCATACGTCGTCCGCACGGTTGGTCGCCTCGCGGCGCAGCCGCGTCGCGGCAGTGAACATCGCCTGCCGGTCGCGGCCTTGCGAGGCGCGCTCGGCTGCTTCGTCGAGTGCCGCCGCGAGCGCCGGCAGGCCGGCGCGCGCAGCGTCACGCAGCGCTTCGGCGATCCGATCGCGTACGCGCTCGAACAGCGGCGACGGCTGCGGCAATGCGGAACTGGACGGAAGCGGTTCGGACATCGGGGCTCGTCGGGCGCACCCCTCGACCGGGAACGAGCGAAGACCGGGCAGGTCGTGCGAACAGGCGCGATGCTAGCGGATCGGATCGACCGCCGGCGTGAACAAATCGAGCGGTTCGCCCTCGGCGGGCGGCGGTCGATGTCGTTCGAAGGCACGCGGCGCAGCCGCATGCCGACTCGCGTGACGAATGTCACACGCGGCGCAGCGAGCGCGTCGGCTCAGGCGCCTGGCGGAAAGGGTGGGATTCGAACCCACGGTACGGATTGACCGTACACCGGATTTCGAGTCCGGCGCATTCGACCACTCTGCCACCTTTCCGGGCTCGCGCGCACTGCGCGCGCGAAGCGGGCTCGCGCGCCTTGCGCACGCGAAGGACTCGCGCGCGTTGCGCGCCAGGCCGGCGAGTATAGCAAAGCGACTTCCACGGCGACCGACCGGACGTGGCCGGCCGTTGCGCGTCAGCCGACGCGGTCGACTCCGCCCATGTACGGCACGAGGGCCGCGGGCAGCCGGATCGAACCGTCGGCCTGCTGGCCGTTCTCGAGCACGGCGACGAGCGCGCGTCCGACGGCGAGCCCCGAGCCGTTGAGCGTGTGCACGAAGGCCGGCTTGCCGTCGGCCGCGCGATAGCGCGCCTGCATCCGGCGCGCCTGGAACGCCTCGCAGTTCGACACCGACGAAATCTCGCGCCAGGCGCGCTGCGACGGCAGCCAGACCTCGAGATCGTAGGTCTTCGCGGCGGAGAAGCCCATGTCGCCGGCGCACAGCAACATGACGCGATACGGCAACTCGAGCCTGCGCAGCACGTTCTCCGCGTGACCCACCATCTGCTCGAGCACGTCGTAGGAGCGCTCGGGCTGCACGATCTGCACCATCTCGACCTTGTCGAACTGGTGCTGGCGGATCATGCCGCGCGTGTCGCGTCCGTAGGCGCCCGCCTCCGAGCGAAAGCACGGCGTATGCGCGGTCAGGCGCATCGGCAGCGACGTCGCCGGCAAAATCTCGTCGCGCACGAAATTGGTGAGCGGCACTTCGGAGGTCGGTATCAGGTACAGCGGCTCGCCGTCGCCCTGCTGCCCTCCCTTGCGCGCGGCGAAGAGGTCGGCTTCGAACTTCGGCAGCTGCCCGGTTCCACGCATCGTCGCCTCGTTGACGACGTACGGGACGTAGCACTCCTCGTAGCCGTGCTCGGCGGTCTGCAGGTCTAGCATCGACTGCGCCAGCGCGCGATGCAGGCGGGCGATCGCGCCCTTCATGACCACGAAGCGCGCACCGGAGAGCTTCGACGCCGTCTCGAAGTCGAGCCCGAGCGGCGCGCCGAGCTCGACGTGGTCGCGCGGCTCGAATGCCGACGGCACGGGATCGGTGCCCGACGGGCTCCAGCGTCGGATCTCGACGTTGGCGCTTTCGTCGGCGCCGGCCGGAACCGATTCGTGCGGCAGGTTCGGCCACTGCAGCAGCCACTGCGAAAGCTGCGCGCGAACCTCGTCGTTGTCGCGGGCTACCGCGTCGAGGGCTTCGTTGACCCGTTTCGACTCGGCGAGCGCGGCGCCGACGTCCTCGCCGGCGGCCTTGCCGCGGCCGATCGACTTCGACAGCGCGTTGCGCTGCGCCTGCAGCGCTTCGGTGCGCGTCTGCAGCGTCTTGCGCCTGGCTTCGAGCGCGCCGAACGCGTCGAGGTCGAAGGCGACACCGCGCGCGCGCAGGCGTGCCGCGACGGCTTCGGGGTCCTTGCGGAGCTGGGCGAGATCGAGCACGGCGAGGCGTAGAGTGATCGTCGATCGAGTGTATCAAGGCGCATCGCGCCCGGACTGCGGCGACGCAGCGCCGCCCGCCTCGCGCGAGGGCTCGTCACCGGTCTGCGCGCGCAGCGACGCCAGCTTTTCCCCGATGCGCAGCTCGAGTCCGCGATCGACCGGCTCGTAGAAGCGCTGCGCTTCGACGCCGTCGGGGAAATACCGCTCGCCGGCGGCATGGCCGCCCGGCTCGTCGTGCGCGTATCGGTACGCGCGACCGTAGCCGAGCTCCTTCATCAATCGGGTCGGCGCATTGCGCAGATGCAGGGGCACGGGCGCCGAACCGTTCGCCTCGACGAAGGCACGCGCCCTGTTCCACGCGACGTACACCGCGTTCGACTTCGCCGCGCAGGCGAGAAAGACGACCGCCTGCGCGAGCGCGAGTTCGCCTTCCGGCGAGCCGAGCCGCTCATAGACCTGCGCGGCGCCGAGCGCGAGTTCCTGTGCGCGCGGGTCGGCCAGCCCGATGTCTTCGTTGGCCATGCGCACGATGCGCCGCGCGAGATAGCGAGGGTCGGCGCCGCCGTCGAGCATGCGCGCGAGCCAGTAGAGCGCGGCATCGGGATCGGAGCCGCGCACCGATTTGTGCAGCGCGCTGATCTGGTCGTAGAACGCTTCGCCGCCCTTGTCGAAACGGCGCAGGTTCTGCGACAGCGCCGTCTCGAGGAACGACGCATCGATCGAGTCGCGCTTCGCGCTGTGCGCCGCGTCGCAGACGACTTCGATCGCGTTGAGCAGCCGGCGCGCATCGCCATCGGCCCAGCCCAGCAGCCGCTCGCGCGCATCGTCGTCGAAGGCGACCGCGCCGCCGTCGTCGCCGGGCAACGCGAGCGCGCGATCGAACAGCGTCGCCAGTTCCGGCGGCGACAGCGGCTGCAGCACGTAGACGCGCGCGCGCGACAGCAGCGCGCCGACCACCTCGAACGACGGGTTCTCGGTGGTCGCGCCGATGAAGACGAACAGGCCGCTCTCGACGTGCGGCAGGAAGGCGTCCTGCTGGGCGCGATTGAAGCGATGCACCTCGTCGACGAAGACGATCGTGCGCTTCCCCTGCTCGCGTGCGGCTTGCGCGGCCGCCACCGCCTCGCGAATGTCCTTCACGCCGCCGAGCACCGCCGAAATCGCGATGAACTGAGCGTCGAAAGCGTCGGCCATCAGGCGCGCCAGCGTCGTCTTGCCCACGCCGGGCGGACCCCAGAAGATCATCGAGTGCGGCCGCCCCGACTCGAAGGCGACGCGCAGCGGGCGACCGGGACCGAGCAGATGCGACTGGCCGATCACCTCGTCGAGCGTGCGCGGCCGCAGGCGCTCGGCCAGCGGCACCGTCGGCGCTGCCGCCGCCGAGGGGACGACGCCGCGGGGTTCGCGCTGCGCCTCAGGCGGCTTGCGCGGCGACACTGCGAATGCGCGTCGCGCGTCCGGTGCGGAACGCGCCGAGGATGAGCAACGCCTGCGCAGCGGCGATTCCGACGAACACCAGCTTCGGCGAGTGCGCGTCCATCAGCATTCCGAACAGCAGCGGCGAGGTCGACATCCCGAGGTCGAGCCCCGAATAGACGACTCCGTACACGCGGCCGGTGGCGCCCGGCGGCGTCGCCCGCCGGATCAGCATGTCGCGAGACGGGTTCGCCAGGCCGGCAGCAACGCCCATCGCGGCGAAGACGAAAGGCACCGCCACGCCCGGCCAGGGCAGCCACGCCAGGCTCAGGCCGAACAGCGCCGCCGCGCCGAAGCAGGCGGCGATGACGCGCTCGGCCCGCTCCGGATCGCCGGCGATGAAGCCGCCCAGTACAGTGCCGCCGGCACTGGCGAGCATGAACGCCGTCAGGCACCAGGCGACCGCCTCGAGCGGAACGTCGTGCAGCAGGCGCGCGGCCTCGGGCGCGAAGCTCTGCACCCCGCCGAGCGCAAAGGCGAAAGCGCAGAAGAAGGCGAAACCCAGCCACACCGCCGGCAGGCGCAGGAAGTCGAGCGCGCCGGCCTCGGGCGCTGCGACCGATTCGTTTGCGTGTCGATGCGTCTCGAGCGCGTCTCGGTACCACCACACGACCGCGAGCACGACCAGCGCGACGAGCGCGGCGCCGACGAAGGCGGCGCGCCAGCCGGCGAACTGCGCGATGGTGACGAGGAACACCGGCGCTGCCGCCCAGCCGAGGTTCCCGGAGACACCGTGCGCGGCGTAGGCGTGACCGATGCGTGCCTGCGAGATGCGCGCGTTCAGGATCGAGTAGTCGACCGGGTGGAACGACGCATTGCCCAGGCCGGCCAGCAACGCACCGACGCCGAGCATGACGTAACCGTTGCTCGCAGCGAGCACCAGCGCGGCCGTTGCGAACAGTGCGATCGAGCCGAGCATCACGGGCAGCGCACCGACGCGGTCGACGACGAAGCCGGCAAGCGACTGCCCGATTCCCGAAACGACGAAGAACATCGTCATCAGCAGACCGAGTTCGGCATAGGACAGCGCGAATGCGTCCTTCAGCCACGGGAACAGCGGCGCGAGCAGCAACTGCGAGAAGTGCGACAGCGCATGCGCCACGCCGACGACGCCGACGACGCGTGCATCTTCGGCACGCGACGCGCGTGCCGCTCCGAGATCGGTCTTCATCGGCGCGATTCTACGCGGGCTGCACGACCCGGACGCGGTCACTGCTCGACGACGTCCGCGCCCGGCGGCGGCACGAAGCGGAACGTGTCGGCCGGCAGTCGCGGGTCGCGCACGACGTCGTGGAATTCGAAGCGCACGGTGCGCCCGAACGCGTCCTGCACCTGCATCACCGCCGGCAGGCCGGCGCGAAAGCCGAACTCGATGCGCTGGTAGCCGGTCTCGGCGTTGCGCGGAATCGCTTCGACCCGGGCAAGACCGTCGCGCTCGGGCAGCGTGCGCAGCACGAAGCCCGATTCCAGGTCGCTCGACCCGAACAGGATCGCAGCCGGCGTCGACGCGAGCGCGTCGCGCAGTCTGCGCACCGTCACCTGGTTCAGGTCCTTGTCGTAGAAATACAGCCGCTCGCCGTCGCCGACCAGCAGTTGCTCGAACGGCTCGGTGACCTCCCAGCGGAAACGCCCGGGGCGCTCGAATGCGAAACGTCCGCTGCTCGACTCGACGACGCGTCCGTCGCGCAGCACCTGCTGCGCGAAGCTGCCGCTGGCCGATCGGGTGCTCGACAGGAACTCGTGCAGCGGATCGGACGCCGTCGCTACCTGCGCCCACGCCGCATCGACCGGAAGCAGCCCCTGTGCCGCACAGGCGGCCACGCCGAGCGCGAATGCAACGGCTCGCAGGCGCGAGCGGCTCGGATGCACCTTCGGTAGCTCCGCGGTTGCAGGACCGACGCGAAGCGCGGGAACGTGCAAAGACGCCGGCGACCGGCAGCCCGCGCCTTCGCAGTCGAGGTCGTGGCTCTGGTGGCTTCGCATGCGGCGAACGCTGCTCGAGTGGCACGCATCGGCGTCCCGCGAGCGCGACCGATGCGCTGCGCGGCTCACCTCACGCATCCTGCGAATCGGGAACCAGGATCTCGCGGTTGCCGTTGGTCGCCATCGCCGACACCAGCCCCGAGCGCTCCATCTGCTCGAGCAGCCGCGCCGAGCGGTTGTAGCCGATGCGCAGGTGCCGCTGCACGAGCGAGATCGACGCGCGCCGGTGCTTGATGACCACCGCCACCGCCTGGTCGTACAGCGGATCGGATTCGCCGTCGACGCCGGCTTCGGCGAGCGTCTGCGACAGTCCGCCGAAGCCGACCGCGCTGCCTGCGTCGACCTCCTCCGGAACGCCGCCCTCGAGAATGCCCTCGACGTACTGCGGCTCGGCCAGCTGGCGCCAGTGCTCGACCACCTTGTGCACCTCGCCGTCGGCGACGAAGGCGCCGTGCACGCGCATCGGCACGCCGCCGCCCGGCGGCAGGTAGAGCATGTCGCCCTGCCCCAGCAGCGACTCGGCGCCCATCTGGTCGAGGATCGTGCGCGAATCGATCTTCGACGACACCTGGAACGCGATGCGCGTCGGGATGTTCGCCTTGATCAGCCCGGTGATGACGTCGACCGACGGACGCTGCGTGGCGAGGATCAGGTGGATTCCCGCCGCGCGCGCCTTCTGTGCCAGGCGCGCGATCAGCTCCTCGATCTTCTTGCCGACGACCATCATCAGGTCGGCGAGTTCGTCGATGACGACGACGATCTGCGGCAGCGAACCGAGCGGCTCGGGTTCGTCGGGCGTGAGCGAGAAAGGATTCGGAACGAGCTCCTCGCGGCGTGCCGCGTCGGCGATGCGGCTGTTGTATCCCGAGAGATTGCGCACGCCGAGCTTGCTCATCAGGCGGTAGCGCCGCTCCATCTCGGCGACGCACCAGTTCAGCGCGTTGCCCGCCTGGCGCATGTCGGTGACCACCGGTGCGAGCAGGTGCGGAATGCCTTCGTAGGTGCTCATCTCGAGCATCTTCGGGTCGATCAGGATCAGCCTCACCTGCGAAGGGTCGCTCTTGTAGAGCAGCGACAGCAGCATCGCGTTGATGCCCACCGACTTGCCCGAACCGGTGGTGCCCGCGACGAGCAGGTGCGGCATCTTCGCCAGGTCGACGACGATCGGCATGCCGGCGATGTCCTTGCCCAGCGCGAGCGTGAGCGCCGAGGCGCTGGTGGCGTAGACCTGCGAGGCGAGGATTTCCGACAGCCGCACCGTCTGCCGGCGCGCGTTGGGCAATTCGAGCCCCATCAGGTTCTTGCCGGGGATCGTCTCGACGACGCGGATCGAAACCAGCGACAGCGCGCGGGCGAGGTCCTTCGACAGGTTGACGATCTGCGCGCCCTTCACGCCGGTGGCGGGTTCGATCTCGTAGCGCGTGATCACCGGTCCCGGATAGGCCGCGACGACGTGGGCGGCGACGTTGAAGTCGGAGAGCTTCTTCTCGATCAGGCGCGACGTGTACTCGAGCGTCTCGGCCGATACCGTCTCGGTGGCCACCGGTGGCTCGTCGAGCAGCGAGATCGGCGGCAGTTGCGTGTCGGCCGGCAGGTCGACGAACAGCGGCGTCTGCCGTTCGGCCTCGGCGCGCTCGGAGCGCTCGATTCGCGGCGGCGTCGCCTCGATGCGCACCGGTTCCGGATCGTCGTCGAGGATGCGCCGCTTGACCTGCACCTGCTCGTCACGCACCGTGGCGGCGACCTCGCCGATCCGCCGGTCCTTCCATGCGACGACGGCGTCGACCAGGCGCTGCACGAGCCATTCGATCGCGAAGCCGACGCGCTCGAAGATGCTCAGCCACGACCAGCCCGACCACAGGCTGAAGCCGGCCGCGATCATCACGAGCAGTGCGAGCGTTCCGCCGACCGCGCCGAGCGCGACGAACATCGGATCGGACAGCTGCGCGCCGACGATGCCGCCCGGCCCCATCGGCAACGCGACGCGCAGCGAATGCAGCCGCGCCGACTCGATCCCCACCGTGCCGATCAGCAGCAACGCGAAGCCGAGCCAGCGCTCCCAGGGGAAGCGGTGGGTATCGCCCGGTTGCGGCGTCCTGCGCAGCGCGCGGAAGCCGCGCAGCACCGCCACTGCGAGCAAGGCGACGAACAGGTAGGCGCTCAATCCGAACAGGTAGAGCAGCAGATCCGCGAACCACGCGCCGACGCGCCCGCCTGCGTTCGTGACCGCGTTGCCGGGCACTGCGTGCGACCACCCCGGATCGGCCTTGTCGTAGGTGACCAGGATCAGCAGCAGGAAGACCCCCAGCGCCGCCATCGCGATCCAGCGCGATTCGTGCAGCAGTCGCAGGGCTCGCTCGGGAATGCCGAAATCGGCGCCGGCGGAGCGTCCCGGCGCGCGCCGCGGCGAAGCGGTGGTCGCGCTCGTGCGTGCCATCAGGAAATGCGCGTGCTTCGGGTCAACTGATGTACGACGAGATCTTCTCGCGGAGCATCAACCGCCCTTCGGGCATCGGGACGATGTATCCGTCGATCTCCAGGCCCTTCATGACGCGGGAGACCATCTCGCGCGAGGCGCCGATCATCTTCGCGATCTCCTGCCGCGGCAGGCGATTGCGAACGACGCGCTCGCCGTCGACCTGCTCGGAGAAGTCGAGCAGCACGCGCGCGACTCGCCCGTAGACGTCGAGCAGCGCGAGCGTCTCGATCTTCTGGTCGGCTTCGCGCAGGCGCCGAACCAGTCCGCGCATCACCTGCATGCACATCTCGTTGCTCTGCAGGAGCATCGCCTTGAAGCTCTCCTTGGCGATCGACATGAAGTCGCACGACTCCAGGGTGATGACGCTCGCCGAGCGCGGCGCGTCGTCGATCAGGCTCATCTCGCCGAAGAAGTCGCCCGAACCGAGTACGGCGAGAATGACTTCCTTGCCTTCGGCGTCGGAGCGCTGCACCTTCGCGCGGCCCGACAGCAGGATGTACAGCGACTGCGACGGCTCACCCTCCGAAACGATCGTCCGGCCCTTCGGAAAGTTGCGGCGCGCGCGGGCGGCCGCCAGCGACTCGATCTGCTGCTCGTTCAGCGCCGACAGCAACGGCACGCGACGCAGGAACGCCTTGTTTTCTTCGTGAGCCATACTCACCTCTCGTTGATCGCAGGGGTGCCCGCTCGACCGCACCACACTCCTATAATTCTGCACTACCCGTGCCGAATATCACGAAACGCTTCCAGAATTATCTGCTAAGTGGATGATTCTTCGAGTTTCTTACAACGCAGAGTCCACCCGTCCGCCGATGTCCACCACTCGCCACATCCGTTTGTTGATCCTGGGGTCCGGTCCTGCCGGCTACACCGCGGCCGTCTACGCGGCTCGCGCGAACCTGCAGCCGGTGCTGATCACCGGGCTGGCGCAGGGCGGGCAACTGATGACGACCACGGACGTCGACAACTGGCCCGCCGACCCCGACGGCGTGCAGGGCCCCGACCTGATGGCGCGCTTCCAGCGCCACGCCGAGCGCTTCGGCACCGAGACGATCTTCGACCAGATCCACACCGTGCACCTGCACGAAAAGCCGATGCGACTGGTCGGCGACGCCGGCGAGTACACCTGCGACGCGCTGATCGTCGCCACCGGCGCGTCGGCGAAATACCTCGGCCTGCCGTCGGAGGAAGCGTTCATGGGGCGCGGCGTCTCGGCGTGCGCGACCTGCGACGGCTTCTTCTATCGCGGCCAGGACGTCGTCGTCGTCGGCGGCGGAAATACCGCGGTCGAGGAAGCGCTGTACCTGGCGAACATCGCGCGCAAGGTCACCGTCGTGCACCGCCGCGACCGCTTTCGCGCCGAACCGATCCTGTCGGACCGCCTGCTCGCGCATACCGAGGAACGCGACGGGAAGGCGGGCAACGTCGAGGTCCGCTGGTTCCACGAACTCGACGAGGTGCTCGGCGACGACGCCGGCGTCAATGCCGTGCGCCTGCTCGACAACCGCACCGGCGAGAAGAGCGAGCTGGCCGTGCAGGGCGTGTTCATCGCGATCGGGCATTCGCCGAATACGTCGATCTTCGAAGGCCAGCTCGAGATGCGGAACGGCTACATCGTCACCAGGGGCGGGCTCGACGGCGACGCCACCGCGACGAGCGTTCCCGGCGTGTTCGCCGCGGGCGACGTGCAGGACCACGTCTACCGCCAGGCGGTCACCAGCGCGGGCACCGGCTGCATGGCAGCGCTCGACGCGCAGCGTTACCTCGAGTCGCTCGCGTCGCGATGACGCGTGCGCCGGGGCGACCTTCGTCGCGCCGGCCCGGCCGATTCGAATCGCTCGACTCGTTCGACGCGCTCGGCCGGCAGCTGCGCGCCGACGCGCAGGCGCGCGAGCGCGACAGGCTCGGGCGCGAACGCGTCGAACGCGAGCGACAGCGACACGAGCGCGATCGACGGCGCGAGGAGAACCTCTTTCGCGAGGCGATCGGCGACGTCGTCCCGCTGCGGCCCGACGGCCGGATCGACCCGCAGCGCCGTGAAGTCCCGGCCACGGCCGCGCAGCGCGAGCTCGACGAACGCGCGGCGCTTGCCGCGTCGCTGTCCGACGAGATCGGCATCGAGCAGCACCTCGAAATCGACGAGGCGCTGTCGTTTCGTCGCGCGTCGGTCGGCCCCGACGTCGTGCGCCGGCTTCGCCGCGGCGAGTGGGTGATCCGCGGGCAGGTCGACCTGCACGGATTGCGCGTCGACGAGGCGCGCGAGGCGCTCACCGCGTTCCTCGACGAGGCGCTGCGACGCGAATGGCGCTGCGTTCGCGTGATCCACGGCAAGGGCCTGGGATCGATCGGACGCGAGCCGGTACTGAAGGCGAAGGTGCCGCGCTGGCTGGTGCAGCGCCGCGAGGTGCTCGCCTTCTGCCAGGCGCGGCCGAACGACGGCGGCGGCGGCGCGGTGATCGTCCTGCTGAAGTGACGGCGACGGCCCGCGGACGGCGACCGCCCGCTGCCGGCGGCCGGGCGCCGACGACCCGGTGCCGGCCGGTCAGGCGGGCGCAGCCGGCTCGACGACCACGCCCCGCGCTGCCAGCCGCGCTGCGTCCTGCGGGGTGTCCACGTCGACGACGAAGTGATCGTTCGACGTCTCGATGCGATGCACGCGCTGCGGATTCGCGGCGAGCCAGCCGCGACAGCCGGTTGCCGGACCGGCCTCGAGCACCGGCTCGCGGATCGCACCGGCGATGACGACGGGGTTGCCGCGCACGCCGCGATGAAACGGAATCGCTGCGCTGCCGGCGGGCAGTGCACGCCAGCGCGCCAGCAGCCAGCGCAGGTCGTCGGTGCCGACGAGCGGCTGGTCGGCGAGCGCGATGACGATCGCATCGAGCCCTTCGGGCAACGCGCGCAGCCCGGCATCGACCGACACCTGCTGGTCGCAGCCGACCTCCACCCGGCAGAACGCACGCACGGGAAAGGTGTCGAGCTCGACGCGCACGCGCTGAGCGTCGCGGCCGAGGACGACGACGAGGTGTCCGATCGGCACGCGCTGCAGCGCGCACAACGCGCGCCGCACGAGCGGCTCGCCGTCGATGCGCATCAGCAGCTTGTTCGGCCCGCCCATGCGCACGGCGCTGCCCGCGGCGAGCAGGACGGCGCCGAGCCGCGCACCGTCGGGCAGCGCTGGCACAATGGATCGGCTCTCGTCGGAGGGCATCGAGGCATCCGTCCGGGAAGGCACCATGCGATCGAGTGTAGCCGAGCACCGGGCGGCGTCCGCCCCAGCGGTGCGCCGTCGTCGGAAAGGAACGCGATGCTCGCGCAGTGGCCTGGCGTGATCCCGCAACCGGTGCTCGATCATGCGCCGGCGCTCGCACTCGCGGCTGCACTGGCGTGGGGCGCCGGGCTGCGGCTGTACCTGGTGGTGTTCGTCTTCGGACTGCTCGGCCGGCTCGGCTGGTGGCCGTTGCCGCCGAACCTCGAACTGCTCGGACATCCGGCGGTGCTCGTCGCCTCGGGACTCATGTCGGTGGTCGAGCTCACCGCCGACAAGATCGCGTGGGTGGACAGCGCATGGGACGCGGTCAACACGTTCATCCGCATCCCGGCCGGCGCCGCGCTGGCTGCGGCGGTGTTCGGCGACTCGGGGGCGGCGTGGACACTCGCCGCCGCGTTGCTCGGCGGCTCGCTCACGGCGACGACGCACTTCGCCAAGGCGGGAACGCGTGCTGCGGTGAACACCTCGCCCGAGCCCTTTTCGAATGTCGCCGTCTCGCTCGGCGAGGACGCCGGCGTCGTCGGCGGGCTATGGCTTGCGCTCGCGCACCCGGTCGTCTTCCTGCTGGCGCTGCTCGTATTCCTGGTGGCGGCCGTGTTGCTGCTGCGCGTGATCGCGCGCGGCCTGCGCCGGCGCTTCGGTCGCCGCGGCTTGCCTGCGAACGGGCGCTGAGAAAGCCCGTTCGCGGTATTCCGTTCGCGGCTTCGGAGTCGCGCCGACCGCCGCCGGCTCAGACCGCGGCTTCGCCGGTCTCGCCGGTGCGAATGCGCACGACCTGCTCGATGTCGGAGACGAAGATCTTGCCGTCGCCGATGCGCCCGGTTCGTGCGGCGCGAACGACGGCATCGATGACGGCCTCGACGACGTTGTCGGCGACGATGACCTCGACCTTCACCTTCGGCAGGAAGTCGACGACGTATTCGGCACCCCGATAGAGTTCCGTGTGGCCCTTCTGGCGGCCGAAACCCTTCACCTCGGTCACGGTCAGACCGGTCACACCGACCTCGGCGAGCGCTTCGCGCACTTCGTCGAGCTTGAACGGTTTGATGATCGCCGTAATCTTCTTCATGCTGGCTCCGAGGCTGCCTGTCGGTTCCCGGGGCATCGGTCCGGGCGAACGAGGGCGTTGGCAAAGGGTGAATCGTACCCGAGACGCCCCTCAGTCGCGAAAGCGCGAGGTGACCGGATGGCGCCAGTCGCGGCCGAACGCTCGACTCGAGACGCGAATGCCCAGCGGCGCCTGCCGGCGCTTGTATTCGGCGCCGTGGATCAACCGTGCGACGCTCCGCACGGTCGCCTCGTCGACGCCGACCGCGGTGCCCGCGCCTGCGGCGCGACTCTCGCGGCTGCTCGCGGCGGCACCGGCATCGCTTGCGACGATCTCTGCCACATCGCGGTCGAGTTCGACGTATTGCTCGACGATCGCATCGAGCACGTCGTAGGGCGGCAGCGAGTCCTGGTCGAGTTGCCCGGGCTTGAGTTCGGCCGACGGCGCACGCGTGATGATCCGCCGCGGAATCACCTCGCCGCGCGCGTTGCGCCAGTTCGACAGCCGCCACACCATCGTCTTGGCGACGTCCTTGATGACCGCGAAGCCGCCCGCCATGTCGCCGTACAGCGTGCTGTATCCGACCGCCATCTCGCTCTTGTTGCCGGTGGTGAGCACGAGCGCACCGGTGCGATTCGACAGCGCCATCAGCAGCACGGCACGAATGCGCGCCTGGAGGTTCTCCTGCGTGGTGTCGGCCGGCCCCGCGAGATGCGGACCGAGTGCCGCGAGAAAGGCATCGAAGCAGCCCGCGATCGGGATCTCGTCGTAGCGCACGCCCACGCGCGAAGCCATTTCGCGCGCATCGGCGATCGAGATGTCGGCGGTGTACGGCGAGGGCATCATGACCGCTCGCACGCGCGCGGCGCCGAGCGCGTCGACCGCGATGGCCAGCGTGAGCGCCGAATCGACCCCGCCCGACAGCCCGATCAGCACGCCGGGAAAGCCGTTCTTGTCGATGTAGTCGCGCACGCCGAGCCGCAGCGCCGAATACAGCTGCTCCTCGATCGGCTGCGCGTCCGGCGTCGGGGCGATCGCAAAGGCCGGCGGAGCATTGGCCGTGCCCGGCGCCAGGTCGGCGACGAAGAGCGCTTCCTCGAAGCCCGGTGCCTGCGCAGCGAGCCGTCCGTCGGCGTTCAGGGCGAACGACAGGCCGTCGAAGACGAGCTCGTCCTGGCCGCCGACCAGGTTCGCCGCGAACATCGGCACGCCCAGCCTCGCCACGTTCGCGCGTGCGACGTCGAGCCGTCGATGCTGCTTGTCGAGCTCGTAGGGCGAGGCGTTCAGCGCGAGCAGCACCTGCGCGCCTGCCTCGACTGCACGCCGGGGCGCCGGCGCGGCCCAGTAGTCTTCGCAGACGAGCACGCCGAAGCGCACGCCGTCGACCTCGAATACCAGCGGCTCGCTGCCCGCCGAAAAGTAGCGTGCGTCGTCGAAGACGCGGTAATTCGGCAGTTCGTGCTTGTGGTATTCGGCGACGATGCGCCCGCGATGCAGCAGGCTCGCCGCGTCGTAGATCACGCCTGCGGGACGCGACAGTGCGCCTGCACCGGGCGAGCCCGTCGCCGCGCCGCGCACCGGGTGTCCGACCAGCAGGTGAAGGTCGAGCGAACTCGTGGCCGCGCACAGCTGGTGCAGCGCGCGCTGCGAAGCTTCGAGAAACGCCGGGCGAAACAGCAGGTCTTCGGGCGGATAGCCGGCCAGCGCGAGTTCGGGCGTGACCAATACCCGCACGCCCGATGCGGCGGCGGCCTGCGCCGAAGCGATAATTCGCCGTGCATTGCCGTCGAAGTCGCCGACGACCGGATTGATCTGCGCGGCAGCGATGCGCATCGAAGGGAGCTTCTTCTGGCGGAAGTTCGGGTGCCGAACGATTATCGCACGCGCATTTTGCCGAACGCGGCGGCGATCGACGCGTCGCAGTGGAATCGTCTCGCGGCGGCCGCCGCCGGCCGCGAGCGCGCGCAGCCGTTCCTGCGACACGAGTTCTTCGACGCGCTCGAACGCTCGGGATGCGTCGGGCCGCGCACCGGGTGGCAGGTGCAGCACCTGCTCGTGCAGGATCGTCGCGGCACGCCGGCGGCGATCGTGCCGCTCTACCGCAAGTGGCATTCGTACGGAGAGTACGTTTTCGACTGGGCGTGGGCCGACGCCTATCTTCGCGCCGGAAGGCGCTATTACCCGAAATGGCTCGCCGCCGTGCCGTTCACGCCGGTGCCGGGCGTGCGCATCGCGGCAGGCGACGGCGCCGCGCGCCGCGCGGCGATCGACGCGCTGCTCGCGCACGTGCGCAGCTCCTCGCTGTCGTCGCTGCACGTGCTCTTTCCGCTCGCCGAGGAAGCATTGCTGATGCGCGAGGCGGGCCTGATGCTGCGCCACGGCGTCCAGTTCCACTGGCGCAACGACGGATACGCCGACTTCGACGCGTTTCTCGCGACGCTGGCGCAACCGAAGCGCAAGAAGATCCGCAGCGAACGCCGACGCGTCGCCGACGCGGGCGTGCGCATCCGGCGCCTGCGCGGAACGCAGATCCGGGACGCCGACTGGGATTTCTTCGTGCGCTGCTACGAAGCCACCTACGCGGCCCACCTGTCGAGCGCGTACCTGAACCGCGAGTTTTTCGCGCGCATCGGCGAGACGCTGCCCGAGCACCTGCTGCTCGTCGTGGCCGAACGCGACGCGGCGCCGATCGCCTCGGCGCTGTTCGTGCACGACGACGAGCGGCTGTACGGGCGCTACTGGGGCACGATCGAACCCGTGCCGCTGCTGCACTTCGAGCTGTGCTACTACCAGGCGATCGAGATCGCGATCGACATGCGCCTGCGCGTGATCGAGGGTGGCGCGCAGGGCGAGCACAAGCTCGCGCGCGGCTTCGAGGCGGTGCCTACCGCGTCGGCGCACTGGCTTGCCGAGCCGGCCTTCGCCGACGCGGTCGAGCGCTTCCTCGCGCGCGAGGGCGGTGCGATGGGCCTGTATCTCGACGAACTGCGCGAGCGCTCGCCGTATCGCAGCTCACCGGCGGCGACGACTTAGAGGGGCAGCGCGACCGCTTCTCAGGACGCAGCCGAATGCGACGCCGAATGCAACGCCGAATGCGACGCCACTTCGCGACCGAGTGCGGCGAGTCGGAACCGCCGGCTCGCTTCGTCGGTGCGTCCCGTCGACTCGTACAGTCGCGCCAACGCCAGATGCGCGCGCGGGCCCGGGTCGGCGTGCTCGGCGAGCAGCAGGAACTCCTCGGCCTTGCCCCACAGCGCCTGCGTCGTGCACAGCGTGCCGAGCGTGCGCAGCAGCGCGGCGTCGTCGCCGTAGCGCGCGCGCCAGTGCTCGGCGTTGGCCAACCGCTCGCGCGCCGGTACCGGGTCGAGTTCGGCGTACAGCTCGACCAGCCGCTCGGCGTAGCGCCCCTCGAGCACGCGCTCGATCGCGCGCGCGGCCTGCTCGGGTCGGCCGGCGCGAAGGAAGGCCGCGGCGGCCGCCTCGACGACTTCGTCGATCGCGAGATCGGCGGGCGCGAGCGAGGCGTAGCGCTTGTTCAACTCGCCGGGATCGGCAGCCGCGGCGGCGAAAAGGGTCCGGTACGCGCGGATCTTCAGCCCGCGGATCACCGCTTCGGGCAGCGCATCGCGCTTCTGGAGCTCGGCCAGCGTCCGCAGCAACGCGTTCCAGTCCTGCGACTGTTCGTAGGCGCGCAGCGAAAGGCGCATCGCGTGCAGGTGGCGCGAACCGCCGGCGCGCAGCGTCTCGAGGGCCGCCAGCGCATCGTCGGGGCGCTGGTCCTCCAATGCGAGTTCGGCGCTGGTCATCAGCTGCGCATGCCATGCATCGGGCTCGTCGCGCGCCGACCCGAGCCAGCGGTCGCGGCGTTCGGCCTGGTGCATCCGATGCGCCGCACGCGCGGCGACCAGCGACGCAGCTCCGGCGAGCGAAGCGTCGGCGAGCGCGCCCTGCGCCAGGCGCTCGGCGCGCCCGAAGCGGCCCTCGAACAGCGCGAGCAGTCCGTCGCGCAGCGACGCGATCGCGCTCTCGCGACGGCGCCGCTCGCGATACTCGCGCACGCGCGTCGGCAGCCGCCAGGCACCCGACAGCGCCACCAGCAGCCAGTGCAGCACGACGAAGGCCACGATCAGGACGAGCACGGCCAGGTTCGCCGACACGTCGATCCGGTACGGCGGCCACAGCACGGCCACGTTGCCGTGGTTGAAGCGCATGAGCATCGCGAGGCCGACCGCGGCAGAGACGACGAGCAGCGCCCAGACGATTCGTCGCATCGCGCCGGGGGGCCGGTCAGCGCGCGGTGTCGCGCGTCGTGCGCGCTGCGCGCGCCGCCCGCACCGCCGCCAGGCTTTCGGCCAGCGTGGGCGGATCGAGGACGATCTGCGTGCCGAGCAGCTGGCGCAGTTGCGCGACGGCGCCGGCCACTGCACGGTCGTCGTCGTCGTAATACGTACGCAGCCAGTCGATCGCGCGCGCCACGTCGCTGCGAAACAGGTTCTCGTTGCGCGACAACAGCGACAGGCGCGCGTTGAGCAGCAGCAGCCGCAGGTTCTCGCGCAGGAAATACGCCTGGTCGGGTGCGAGCAGCATCGCATCGGGCGTGTCGACGCGGCGCACGCGAAAGAGCTGCTCGAGTTCGTCGCGCAGCGCGCCGAGGCCTGCGCTGGCCTGTGCCTCGGCCTGGCGATGACGGCCGCCCACCGACGACAGGGTCGGGAAACGGTCGACAGAATGCAGCAGCGCGTCGATCCGCAGCGCGAGCGCTCCCACGTCGGCTGCCGGATACGCCTTCACGCGCTCGATGTCGTGCAGCAGCGACGTGCGCAGCGGCTGCAGGCTGGGGTCGTCCTGGCGCACGAGGCGCGCATCGAGTTCCTGCATCGCGGCGAGCGCCGCCTGTGCGCCGGCGCCGAGCGCCAGTTGCTGGCCGGCGAGCATCAGCGAGGATTCGACCTCGGCGAGCAGCACGTCGGTGGAGTCTTCCGCGAGATTGCGGTAGAGGTTCTCGATCTGCGCCTGCAAGCCGGCGACGTCCAGCCGGCGGCGCTCGAGCGAGGCGAGCCGGTCGCGCAGGTCGCGCACTTCGTCGAGCATCGGCTGGTCGGCCGAATGCAGTTCGGCGACGCGATCGTCGATCGCCTGCAGCCGGCGTGCCGCCTCGGATTGCAGCGAGCCGATGCGCGGAACCGTGAGCAGGAAGCTGAGCAACGCGACGGCGAGCGCGGCGACCGAGATCCACAACGCACCGTCTCGCCGCAGCCTGGCGCGCAGCGCCGCGCCGTTGCCGGGCGCCGAAGATGCCGGTGCAGCGGAGGAAGCGGAGAAAGCCGAGCCGTCGGCCTCTCCCGCGGCGAGCGCCGCGCTTTCGCGTTCAGACACGATCACGACTCGACGAATCGGAAGCGGATTCTAGCGCGCACGACAGCGCGTGTTCGCCGGGTTCGATCGAGCGCACGTCGTGCCAGCCGGCATCGCGCAACGCTCGCACGATGCGCGGGTGGATCGCGAGCGCGGTCTGCCGCATGGCACGTTCGCGCAGACCGACGCGATCCAGGACGGCGCCGAGGCGTTCGACGCCGGAAGTCTGCGTGACAACGAAGCAGGTTGGCGGCGCGCCGTCGTCGAGCCAGCGGCGCAGCGAGTCGAGTGCGGCGGCGTCCGGTTCGCACGGCTCGTGCCGATAGGCGGCGAGGACCTCGACTTTCGCGCCGCGCTCGCGCAGCGCGTCGATCCAGGTGTCGGAGCCGCTCTCGCCGCGCACCACCAGCACGCGCAGGCCGGCCGGATCGTCGAGCGGTGGCCGGCAAGCCAGTGCCTGGCCGTCGAACGGTGGTCCGGGCGGCGAGAGCACGCGCAACGGCGCGCGGCGGAAACCGGCATTCTGCAGCTGCGCGCGGCTGCCCGGGCCGACCACCGCCACCAGGGTGGCGCGGGGCCAGTCGGGCGAGAGGCGCGCTGCGACCTGCACCGCTGCCGGGCTGACGAGAACGGCGACGTCGAAGTCGCGCAGCCGGCCCATCGTCTCGCGCAGCGGCGCGTCGTCGCGCTCGACGATCCGCGTCAGGCCGAGCGCGAGCGTCTCGTGTCCGCGCTCGCGCAGCCGGGCCGCGACGGCATCGACGCGCGGCGCCGGTTGCGTCAGGACGACGCGAGCCACTGCGCGGCGCCCTGCTCGAGCAGCGACTGTGCGGCGCGCTCGCCGAGGCGCAGCGCAGACGCCTCGTCGGCGACGTCGCACTCGACCTCGGCCTCGGCCATCGATCGTCCGTCTTCCGAAGCCACGCGGGCGACGAGTTTCAATCCGCCCGTCGCCGTCGAGACGCACCACGCCGCCAGCGGAACGCGACAGCTGCCGCCCAGCAGCCGCGACAGCATCCGCTCGGCCTGCACCTCGACCGTGGTGCGCGCATCGGCCAGCGGCGCGAGCCAGCGCGCAAGATCGTCCCGGCCCGCGAGCGTCTCGATCGCCAGCGCGCCCTGCCCGGGCGCCGGCACGCAGATCCGCGGATCGATGACCGCACGGATGCGCTCGGCCAGCCCCAGGCGCTCGAGTCCGGCCGCAGCGAGCACGATCGCGTCGTAGCGTCCTTCGTCCAGTCGCGCCAGGCGCGTGATCACGTTGCCGCGCAACGGCAGCACCTCGAGCGCCGGGAAGCGGTGGCGGATCTGCGCCGCGCGTCGCAGGCTCGACGTGCCGACCCGCGCGCCCGGCGGCATCGCGGCGAGCGACGCGTGCCGCGCCGAGACGAAGGCGTCGCGCGGATCTTCGCGAGCGAGCACGGCGGCCAGCGCGAAGGCCTCGCCGAGCGCCATCGGGACGTCCTTCAGCGAATGCACGGCGAGATCGGCACGACCGTCGAGCAGTGCGAGTTCGAGTTCCTTGGTGAACAGCCCCTTGCCGCCGATCTCGGCCAGCGCCCGATCGAGCCGTCGATCCCCCTCGGTCGTCATGCCGAGGATCCGGACGTCGCACTGCGGGTACCGGCCCGACAGGAGCCGCTGCACGTGCTCGGCCTGCCACATCGCCAGGCGGCTTTCGCGCGAGGCGATGACGAGACGCTGCGGCGTACCGTGCTTCACTTCAGGAAACGAGGTTCTTCACGGTGGACCATTGTCGCCTGCTGACCGGCAGCCGCTCGGAAACGTCGCGCAGCACGACCTGCCAGTAGGGATCGCCGCCCTCGGCTTCGCTGGTGGGCATCACGCGCTCGAAACCGGCGATCGACGGACGCGCGACGAGCGCGTTGCGATGGATGCGCACGAAGCGATCGCCGAACTCCTCCTCGAGCGAGGTCAGCGATTCCTCGATCAGGTACTCGCGCTCCTTCGAGCGCACCGTGATGTACTTCAACTCGGCCTTCAGGTAGATGACCTGTTCCAGCGGCACGAGAATGACACGCCCGCGCTCGTGCACCGACAGGTGCCGGCGTCGCGTGTTCGTCGCGCGTGCGAGCTGGTCGATCGCCTGCGCCTGCTCGAGCGGCATGCGCGTGAGCGCGCGTTCGAGCGCCTGGCGCAGGCGCTCGGCGCGCACCGGCTTGAGCAGGTAGTCGATCGCGCGCACCTCGAAGGCGTCGACGGCGAACTCGTCGTGCGCCGTGACGAAGATGATCAGCGGCATCGGCCGCGGGGGATCGGACTGCGCGCGCGCCGAGATGTGACGCGCGAGTTCGACGCCGGTCATGCCGGGCATCTGGATGTCGAGCAGGACGATCTGCGGGTGCGACACCTCGATCTGCGAAAGCGCTTCGGGCGCGTTCGGTGCCTCGCCGACGATCCGGTGCGGGAAGTCGGGGGCGAGATCGGCGAGCAGCTCGCGCAGGCGCGAGCGCGCGACGGGTTCGTCGTCAACGATCAGGATCGATGGAGCGTCTGGCATCTCGGCGTCTTCTCTCTTTTCGATAGGGAAACTGCACGGTGACGGAAAAGCGCCCGTCGGCGCTGGAGGTCTCGAGCTGGCCCTCGACGTCGAAGGTGAGATCGAGCCGCTCGCGGACGTTCGACAGCGCCATGTGGTTGCCGGGCCGCTTCGGCGCCGAGGGCGGCACGGGGTTGACGATCTCGACGCGCACGCGATCGCCCGAACGCGAGATCGACACGACGATCTCGCCGCGGCTCGCGCTCGGCTCGATGCCGTGATGCACGGCGTTCTCCACCAGCGGCTGCAGCAGCAGCGAAGGCAGCAACGCGTCGCCGGGCATGTCGTCGAGCACCCAGCGTACCGAGAGCCGATCGGCCAGCCGCAGCTTCTCGATCGTCAGGTACTCCTTGCACAGCAGCACCTCGTCGTCGAGCGGCACCAGTTCGCGGCTGTCCTTCATGAAGACGCGAAACAGGTCGGCGAGGTTCTCCAGCGTGCACTCGGCCTTGCGCGGATCGTGGCGCATCAGCCCCAGCACGGTGTTCAGGCTGTTGAAGAGGAAATGCGGCCGGATGCGCGCCTGCAGCGCCTGCAGCCGGCCCTCGGCCTGCGACGGCTGCAGCGACAACTGGCGCAGTCGAAGGAATTCGATGAGCGCCCACGCGAGCGCAACGCTTGCCAGCACGCGCGGAACGAGCGCCAGCACCGAGAGATCGGTGCGCGCCAGCCGCGCGGGATCGACGTCGACGAAAGACACGGCCACGGTGAGCAGCGCCGGCACGCCGAGCGCGACCGACCACTGCACCGGGCGCGGCGCGCCGTTGACCAGGCGGCGCGTCATGCACAGCACCAGCAGCGATGCCGCTGCAGTCGCATTGACGTTGAGCACCGTTTCGAGCACCGGCCACTGCGCGCCGCCCCCCGCGTGCGCGAGCCAGAGAACGAGCAGCGCGCCGACGTTCAGCGGAACGAGCACGCGCACGACGGTGCCCATGTTGCAGCAGTCGGGCACGACCGGGAAGTCGGCGCCGTCGGTGAGGCGCCGGCGCGGCGGCAATGGCGCCTCGCCGACCGAAACGCCGACCGCACCGACTGCGCCGGGCGGCAGCCTGAGGTCCGGCGTGACCGGCTGGCGCGGTCCCGGACTGCGATCGCTCATCGACCTCCCCCACGGCAGCACGCACGTCGCTGGCTCGTATAATTTCCCGCCCCGATCGCTACGTGCCGGCCGATTATGACAGATCAACTTTCCAAAAAATCACAAGCGTGGTCGGCACGCTTCTCCGAACCGGTCGACGAGTTGGTCAAACGCTACACCGCGTCGGTCGGATTCGACCGCCGGCTGGCGCCCTTCGACATCGAGGCTTCGCTCGCGCACGCGGCGATGCTCGAAGCGGTCGGGCTGCTGAGCGCCGACGACCTGCGCGCGATCCGCGACGGCATGGCGCAGGTTCGCAGCGAAATCGACGCCGGCACCTTCGACTGGTCGATCGACCTCGAGGACGTGCACCTGAACATCGAGCGGCGCCTCACCGAACTCGTCGGCGAGCCCGGCAAGCGCCTTCACACGGCACGATCGCGCAACGACCAGGTTGCCACCGACCTTCGCCTGTGGCTGCGCGCGAGCATCGACGACACGCTGCAGCTGCTCGCATCGCTGCAGCGCGCGCTGCTCGACCTGGCCGAGGCGAACGCGGACACGATCCTGCCCGGCTTCACGCACCTGCAGGTCGCCCAGCCGATCACCTTCGGCCACCACCTGCTCGCCTACGTCGAGATGTTCTCCCGCGACGCCGAGCGCTTCGGCGAAGTGCGCGCGCGGACGAACCGCCTCCCGCTGGGCGCGGCCGCCCTCGCCGGCACGTCGTACCCGATCGACCGCACGCACGTGATGCGCGCGCTCGGCTTCGACGCGCTGTGCGGCAATTCGCTCGACGCCGTCTCCGATCGCGACTTCGCCATCGAGTACTGCGCGGCGGCGAGCCTGGCGATGATGCACGTCTCGCGCCTGTCGGAAGAGCTGGTGCTGTGGATGTCGCCGCGCATCGGCTTCATCGACCTGGCCGATCGCTTCTGCACCGGCTCGTCGATCATGCCGCAGAAGAAGAACCCCGACGTGCCCGAGCTTGCGCGCGGCAAGACCGGCCGCGTCTACGGACACCTGGTCGCGCTGCTCACGCTGATGAAGGGCCAGCCGCTGGCGTACAACAAGGACAACCAGGAAGACAAGGAGCCGCTGTTCGACACGGCCGACACGCTCGGCGACACGCTGCGCATCTTCGCCGACCTGGTCGGCGGGGTGCAGGTGCGGCCGCAGCGGATGCGGGCGGCGGCCGCCGAAGGCTTTTCCACCGCCACCGACCTGGCCGACTACCTCGTGCGCAAGGGGCTGGCCTTTCGCGACGCGCACGAAGCGGTCGCGCGCGCGGTGCGCACCGCGTCCGAACGCGGCGTCGACCTGGCCGACCTCGGCGTCGAGACACTGCGCCGCTTCAGTCCGCTGGTCGACGACGACGTCCTCGCGGTGCTCGGCCTCGAAGGGTCGGTCGCCTCGCGCGACCACCCGGGAGGCACCGCGCCGGCGCGCGTGCGCAGCGCGATCGCCGCACATCGCCGGCGCCTGGCCGCGGCCGGCGCATGAGCGCGGCACCCGAGCGAGCGCGTCGCTTCCGGCACGAAGCGGCCGATCGAGGCCCGACGCTTTCATTTGCATCGCGGGTGCGCCGGATATAATCGATCCGTCTTCCAGCCCGGCAGGTCGGGACGAACGCCTCGCACATCCCGCCTGACTGAATGAACGGATCCGAGCCTCGATGGCGTCGTCCCGACGCCCGCTTCGCGCTTCGCCCGCCTGATCCGGCGGTGCGCGCTACCTGATGGAAATCGCGCTCCTGTTCGCACTGATCGTGCTGAACGGCGTCTTCGCGATGTCCGAGATCGCGCTGGTCACGGCGCGCAAGGCGCGATTGCAGAAACTCGCCGAAGACGGCGACCGCGGCGCGGCAGTCGCGCTCGCGCTGGGCTCCGACCCGAACCGCTTCCTGTCGACGATCCAGATCGGCATCACGTCGATCGGCATCCTGAACGGGATCGTCGGCCAGGCGGCGCTGGCCGATCCCTTCGCCGACTGGCTCGAGACGCTCGGGCTTCGGCAGCCGTATTCCGACTGGGCCGCCACCGCCCTCGTCGTCGTCGTCGTCACCTACGTGTCGATCGTCGTCGGCGAACTGGTGCCGAAGCGGCTGGGGCAGATCAACCCGGAGAACGTCGCGCGCTACGTCGCGCGCTCGATGACCATCCTGTCGAAGCTCACGCGACCCTTCGTGCGGCTGCTTTCCTGGTCCACCGAGCTGATGCTGCGCGCCTTCGGCGCGAACCGGTTCACCGTTCCTTCGGTCACCGAGGAAGAGATCCACGCGATGCTCGCGGAGGGATCGGAGTCGGGCGTGATCGAGCGCAGCGAGCACGCGATGGTGCGCAACGTGTTCCGCCTCGACGACCGGCAGATCTCGTCGCTGATGGTGCCGCGCCCCGACATCGTCTGGCTCGACGTCACCGATGGAATCGAGGAAAACCTCGAGCGCATCGCCGAGTCGGAGCACTCGCGCTTTCCGGTATGTCGCAACGGGCTCGACGAGGTGCTCGGCTTCGTTCACGCCAAGCAGCTGCTGGCGCAATCGTTGCGCGGCGGGCGCATCGATCTCGCCACCAACCTGCAGGAGATGCTGTACGTCCCGGAGACGCTCACCGGGATGGAGCTGCTGGAGAATTTCCGCAGCTCGAACACGCAGATCGCACTGGTCATCGACGAGTACGGCGAGGTGCAGGGCCTGATCACGCTGCACGACCTGCTCGAGGCGATCACCGGCGAGTTCGCCACCGGCGACATCGACGACAGCTGGGCGTACCAGCGCGACGACGGCTCGTGGCTGCTCGACGGGTTGATCCCGACGCCCGAACTGAAGGACCGGCTCGGGTTGCGCACGCTGCCCGAGGAGGAGCGCGAGCGCTACCAGGCGCTCAGCGGCATGCTGATGCTGATGCTCGGGCGCATGCCGCAGACCGGCGACACGGTGGTCTGGGAGAACTGGCGCTTCGAGGTGGTCGACATGGACGGCAAGCGCGTCGACAAGGTGCTCGCTTCGCAGGTACCGCTCGCGCCGCCGCCAGGCGAGGAGTCTGGCGCCCCGGCGCTCGAATGAACGTTTGCGTGCAGTCGTGCCGCTGGTGGAGAATGGCGCGCTTTCCACGTGACCCTTCGAGGGCCGCAGGGTGATTCCTTGAAGTCGCTCCTCGCGCTTTCGCGCGCCATCGACGCGCTCAACGATCGTGTCGGCCGCAGCGTGCTGTGGCTGGTGCTCGCCTCCACGCTGATCAGCGCCGGCAACGCCACCGTGCGCAAGGCCTTCAGCATGAGCTCCAACGCGCTGCTCGAGATCCAGTGGTATCTCTACGCGGCGGTGTTCGTCCTCGCCGCCGGCTACACGCTGCTGAACAACGAGCACGTGCGCATCGACGTGCTCACCGGCCGGCTCTCGCCGCGCCAGCGCGCCGTCATCGACATCCTCGGCGGGATCTTCTTCCTGCTTCCGTTCGTCGTGCTGGTCGTCGCGCTGAGCTGGCGCCTCTTCTGGAACGCGTTCGTCTCCGGAGAGATGTCTTCGAACGCCGGCGGGTTGATCCGCTGGCCCGTCTACCTGATCGTGCCGGTGGGCTTCACGCTGCTCGGGCTGCAGGGCGTCTCCGAGACGATCAAGCGCATCGCCTTCCTCGCCGGGCGGGGCCCCGATCCCGGCGCGCGCGCGACCCAGCCGAACACCGAAGAGCAAACGGCCGGGTTCATGGGCGAGCAGCGCGCGCACGACGCAACGCCGACGGCGGGCGGACGACGGTGATCGCCCGGTGAGCGCCTTCCTCTCCGCGAACATCGCGCCGGTGATGTTCGGCGCGCTCGTCGTCTTCCTGCTCTTCGGCTATCCGGTCGCGTTCGCGCTCGCCGCCTGCGGCCTCGCCTTCGGGGCGATCGGCATCGAACTCGGGCTGTTGCCGCCGCTGCTGTTCCAGGCGCTGCCGCTGCGCATCTTCGGCATCATGTCGAACGAGACGCTGCTCGCCGTTCCCTTCTTCACGTTCATGGGGCTGATCCTCGAACGCAGCGGCATGGCCGAGGACCTGCTCGACACGATCGGCCAGCTCTTCGGCCCGGTCCGCGGCGGCCTCGCGTACGCCGTCGTGCTCGTCGGTGCGATGCTGGCGGCGACCACCGGCGTGGTCGCCGCGTCGGTGATCTCGATGGGCCTGATCTCGCTGCCCATCATGCTGCGCTACGGCTACGACCGGCGCCTGGCCGCCGGTGCGATCGCCGCCTCGGGAACGCTCGCGCAGATCATCCCGCCGTCGCTGGTGCTGATCGTCATGGCCGACCAGCTCGGCCGCAGCGTCGGCGACATGTACAAGGGCGCGTTCATCCCCGGCTTCGTGCTGATGGCGATGTACATCGGCTACGTCGCGCTGGTCGCGACCTTCCGGCCGTCGGCCGCGCCTGCGCTGCCGGCCAGTGCGCGCACGATCCACGAGGACGACGGCAGCAGCGGAATGCGCTCGCTCGCCGTGCTGTTCGTCGTCTCGCTCGGGCTGGGCCTGGCCTTCGCGCACCGTTTCGACCAGATCCGCGCCTGGCTGGGCAGCGACGTCGACTCGCCCGCCCCCACCGACGAGACGATCGTCGTGTCGCTGTTCGTCGGGGTGGGCTTTGCCTTCTTCGTCGCGGTGCTCAACCGGCTGTTCGGCCTGCGGCTGCTGTCGCGCATCGCCGAGCGCGTCACCTTCGTGCTGATTCCGCCGCTGGCGCTGATATTCCTCGTGCTCGGCACGATCTTCCTCGGCGTGGCGACGCCGACCGAGGGCGGCGCGATGGGCGCCGTCGGCGCGCTTGCGATGGCGATCTCGCGCCGGCGACTGAGCTGGTCGCTCACACGGCAGGCACTGAACACGACGACGAAGCTCTCGAGCTTCGTGATGTTCATCCTGATCGGCTCGACGACCTTCAACCTCGTGTTCCAGGGCCTGGACGGCGGGCGCTGGATCGAGCACCTGCTCACCAGCCTGCCGGGCGGCGAGCTCGGCTTCCTGATCGTCGTCAACCTGCTGATCTTCGTGCTCGCGTTCTTCCTGGACTTCTTCGAGCTGGCGTTCATCATGATCCCGCTGCTCGGACCGGTCGCGGACAAGCTCGGCATCGACCTCATCTGGTTCGGCGTGCTGCTCGCGGTGAACATGCAGACGTCGTTCATGCACCCGCCGTTCGGCTTCGCGCTGTTCTACCTGCGCAGCGTCGCGCCGGCCGTCGAATACACCGACCGCATCACCGGCCGGCGGATCGCGCCGGTGACGATCGGCGACATCTATCGCGGGGCGATTCCCTTCGTCGTGATCCAGCTGATCATGGTCGCGATGGTGATCGGCTTCCCCGGGCTGGTCACCGGCGGGCTGGACCGCGCGAAGAAGATCGATCTCGACAAGATCCGGATCGAGGCGCCGAGCGGCGGGTACGGAGGTTACGGCTCGGAGCGCGGATACGGCGGCCGTTCGAACGAGCCGCAGGCACCGGCCCCTGTGCCGGGCACCGAGCCGCAGCAGATGCCGACGCCGACCCCGTCGTCGGCCGAGCAGCCGGGAGGGGGGCGCTACTGACGGCCGGTGATGCGCGCAACGGCGCGCGCCGCCGGCCGCGCGATCACGCGCCTACAGTTTCAGCGACTCCATGTAGCTGTTGAAGCCCGCCTCGTTGAAGCGGAACCACGCGATCTCCTGGTTGCGGAACTGCTCGTAGTCGGTCCAGATCTTCTTCCAGTTCGGATTCTTGTTCGACAGGTCCGAATACAGCTGCAGTGCCGACTGGTACGCAGCGTCGAGGATCGACTTGTCGAAGCGGTGCAGCTTCACGCCGTTGGCAACGAGCTCCTTCAGCGCGACCGGGTTCACCGTGTCGTAGTGCGCCTGCACGCTGACGTGCGAAGCGAACGCGGCCGACTCGACGATCGCCTGCAGGTCGGGCGACAGCGCCTCCCACGCCTTCGCGTTGACGTACAGCGTGATCTGCGGGCCGCCTTCCCAGAAACCGGGGTAGTAGTAGTTCTTCGCGACCTTGTAGAAGCCGAGTTTGAGGTCGTCGTAGGGATTGACGAACTCGACCGCGTCGATCGTGCCCTTTTCCAGCGCCTGGTAGAGCTCGCCGCCCGGGATGTTCTGCGGAACGACGCCCAGCGGCTCGAGCACCTTGCCGACGAAGCCGCCCATGCGGAACTTCAACCCCTTCAGGTCGGCCGCCGAGTTGATCTCCTTGCGGAACCAGCCGCCCATCTGCGCGCCGGTGTTGCCGAAGGCGAAGTTGACGATGTCGTACTGCCGGAAGAACTCGCGCAACAGCTTGCGGCCGTTGCCCCACGTGTACCAGGCGGTCATCTGGCGCGAATTCATGCCGAAAGGCACCGCGCAGTCGAGCGCGAAGGTGTCGTCCTTGCCGAAGAAGTAGTACGACGCGGTGGTCGCAGCCTCGACCGTGCCCTGCTGGACGGCGTCCACGACGCCGAAGGCCGGAACCAGTTCGCCGGGTTGATGCACGGTGACGTTCAGCCGCCCGCCCGACGCGGCATTGACGTTCTTCGCGAACAGTTCGGCGCCGCCGAACAGCGTGTCGAGCGACTTCGGGAAGCTGGAAGTCAGGCGCCAGCGAACCGCCTGCTGCGCGTGCACCGCGGGCGCAGCTCCCGCGGCAAGTATGCCGGCCATGCCGGCGCCTTTCACGAACGAACGTCGCTCCATCTTGCTGTTCTCCGGTGGATTTCCGATGAGGTCGACGCCCGACCGCGGCCGTGCGCCGGTGCCGGCGATTCTACCCGCGCGATCGGCGCGCAGCGGGACGATGCGGGAAGACCCTGCCGCACGCAGGGGTCCCGATGCCACTCGCAACCGCGCCCCGACGAGCCGCCGCCCCGCGTCGCCGCAGCAGCCGCGCCGGCCCCGGCGCCGGCCGCGCCGGCGTTCAGCGCCGGCGCGGCGGCAGCAGATCGGTACAAGTGCCCTCCGCCACCTCGGCGGCGAGCCCGACCGTTTCGCCCAGCGTCGGGTGCGGATGGATCGTGCGTGCGATGTCCGTCGCGTCGGCGCCCATCTCGATCGCCAGCGCGATCTCGGAGATGAGGTCGCCCGCGTTCGTGCCGACGATCGAGCCGCCGACGATGCGGTGCGTTTCCTCGTCGAACAGCAGTTTCGTGAAGCCCTCGGCGCGCCCGTTGGCGAGCGCGCGCCCCGATGCGCTCCAGGGCAGCGTTGCTTTCGTGACCTTCATCCCGCGCGCCTTCGCCTCGTCCTCGGTGATGCCGACCCACGCGATCTCGGGGTCGGTATAGGCAACCGAAGGAATCACGCGCGCGTCGAAGAAGCTCTTCTGCCCGGCGGCGGCCTCCGCCGCCACGTGCCCTTCGTGCGTGGCCTTGTGCGCGAGCATCGGCTGGCCGACGATGTCGCCGATCGCGAAGATGTGCGCAACGCTGGTTCGCATCTGGCGGTCGACCAGGCGAACGAATCCGCGTTCGTCGACTTCGATGCCGGCTTTCTGCGCGTCGATGCGGCCGCCGTTCGGCGAGCGGCCGACCGCGCACAGAACGAGATCGTAGGTTTGCGCACCGTCCGGCGCGCCGGCGCCCTCGAAACGGACGCGAACGCCCTCGTGCGTCGCCTCGGCGGCGACGGTCTTCGTCTGCAGCATCAGGCGATCGAAGCGAGCGGCGTTGTACCGCTGCCAGACCTTGACCGACTCCCGGTCGGCGCCGGGCATCGGCGCGTCGAGCATCTCGACCACGTCGACGCGGGCGCCGAGCGACGAATAGACGGTGGCCATCTCCAGGCCGATGATGCCGGCGCCGATCACGAGCATGCGCCTGGGCACGAACGGGAGCGCGAGCGCGCCGGTGGAGTCGACGATGCGCGGATCGTCGGGCAGGAACGGCAGCCGCACGGCGCTCGATCCGGCGGCAACGATCGCCTGCTCGAAGCGGATCACCTTCGCTTCGCCGTCGCCCGCGGGCTCGACCTCGACGCGATTCGCGTCGAGGAATCGCCCGTAGCCGCGCACGACCCGCACCTTGCGCGCCTTCGCCATCGAGGCCACGCCCGACGTGAGCTTCGCGACGATCCGGTCCTTGTGCGCGCGCAACGCGTCGAGGTCGATCTTCGGTTCGCCGAAAGCGATACCGGACGACGCGAGGTGCTGGGCCTCGTCGATCACCGATGCGACGTGCAGCAGCGCCTTCGAAGGGATGCAGCCCACGTTCAGGCAGACGCCGCCCAAGGTCGGATAGCGCTCGACGAGCACCGTATGGAGCCCCAGATCGGCGGCGCGAAACGCCGCCGCATAACCGCCGGGGCCGGCACCGAGGACGAGCAGCTGGCACTCGAGGTCGGCCGGGCCGCTCCTCGGGGCGGTGCCTGCGGCGCCCGGGCGGGACGTGGACGGGGGGGTGGGAGTCGGCGCCTGCGGCTGCGGTTGGGGCTGCGGTTGGGGCTGCGGTTGGGGCTGCGGTTGGGGCTGCGGCTGCGCGGGCTGCTGCGGCGGCTGCGCCCGCTGCCCCGCGGGCGACGCCGGCGACGGCTGCGCCTGCGCGGATGGCTGCGCCTGCCCGGTCTGCCCCGCCTGCAACTCGACGATCGGCGTGCCCTCCGAAACCTTGTCGCCGAGCTTCACCAGCACTTTCGCGACGACGCCGCCGGCCGACGAGGGAATCTCCATCGACGCCTTGTCCGACTCGACGGTGATCAACGACTGCTCGGCGGCGATCGTGTCGCCCTCGGCGACCAGCACCTCGATGACCTCGACCTCGGCGAAGTCGCCGATGTTCGGCACGCTGACCTGGATCGTCTCGCTCATCGGTGTCTCTCTTTTCGGTAGCGGGCTTGCCTGTTCGCCGATGCGGCGCGCGCCGGTCGGGTGCCGCTCACAGCACGATGCGCCGGAAATCGGCGAGCAGCTGCGCCAGCCGTGCATTGAAGCGCGCTGCGCCCGCGCCGTCGACGACGCGGTGGTCCCACGACAGCGACAGCGGCAGGATGAGCCGCGGCTCGAAGGACTTGCCGTTCCACGTCGGCCGCATCGCGGTTCGGCACACGCCGAGGATCGCCACCTCGGGCGCGTTGATGATCGGCGTGAAGTACGTGCCGCCGATTCCGCCGAGGCTCGAGATCGAGAAGGTGCCGCCCTGCATCTCGCCGGGCGAGAGCTTGCCTTCGCGCGCCTTCGCGGCCAGCTCGGCCGTTTCGCGCGCGATCTGCAGGATGCCCTTGCGGTCCGCGTCGCGGATCACCGGAACGACCAGACCGTTCGGCGTGTCGGCGGCGAAGCCGATGTGCCAGTAGTCCTTGACGACGAGGTGCTCGCCGTCGAGCGACGCGTTGAAGTCGGGAAACTCCTTGAGCACCGCGACGCAGGCCTTGACCAGGAACGCGAGCAGCGTCAGCTTCGTTGCGTCGCGCTCGTGCTCGCGGTTCAGCTGCTGGCGGAACGCCTCGAGCTCGGTGACGTCGGCGTCGTCGTGGTTCGTCACGTGCGGGATCGTCACCCAGTTGCGGTGCAGGTTGCCCGCGGCGATTCTCCGGATGCGACCGACCGGCCTGGTATGCACCGGGCCGAATTTCGCGAAATCGACCTTCGGCCAGGGCAGCAGCCCGAGCGCGGCGCCAGCCTCGCCGCCCGCCGTCGCGACCGCCTCGCGCGGCGCACCGCCCTGCGCGACGACGTTCTTGACCCAGTTGCGCACGTCGTCGTGCACGATCCGCTGCTTCGGCCCCGATCCGCGCACCTGCGCGAGATCGACGCCCAGTTCGCGCGCGAACCTGCGCACCGACGGCGAGGCGTGCGGCTTGACGACGTGCGTTCGGTCGTAGTCGAAGCCCGCGGTGGGCGACGGCTCGCCGTGCGAGACGCTCGGCGCCTGCGCAGCCGGCGGCGGCGGCTCGGCATAGGCCGATCGCGCCGCCTCGCGCCCGCGAACGCGCTCGCCATCGCGATCGCGATCGGCCGCCGCCGCCGGCGGCGCGGCCGGCGCCTGCTCGACGCGGGCGCCGGCAACCGGCGCCGTCGCCGGCGGCGTCATCGACGGTGCGGATTCCGGCAGTCCGGTCTTCGCCTGTGCGGCGCGGCCCGGTTCGGAACGCGGCACCGCCGGCTGCGGCGGCGTCGCGGCCGGCGCCGGCTGGCCGGCAGCCGGCTGCCCGGCGGCCGGCTGCCCGGCGCCGGGTTGCGCCTGCAGCTCGACGATCGGCATGCCCTCGGAGACCTTGTCGCCGAGCTTCACCAGCACCTTCGCGACGACACCGGCCGCCGACGACGGGATTTCCATCGAGGCCTTGTCGGACTCGACGGTGATCAGCGACTGTTCTGCGGCGACCGTGTCGCCTTCGTTCACCAGGACCTCGATGACCTCGACCTGGTCGAAGTCGCCGATGTTCGGCACGGACACCTGCATCGTCTCGCTCATGGACTCGCTCGTCGGTGGATTCCGGTACCCCGCCGTGCGACGCCGCGCAGCGGAGATCGTCGTGCGCCGGCGCGCGGGTTTCCGTCCCGCGACGCCGGAGCGGTGCGTCGTTCACGCGTGGTGCGGGTTCGGCTTGTCGGGATCGATGCCGTATTTGCGAATTGCCTCGGCCACGCGCGCGCGATCGATCGCCGCGTCCTCGGCGAGCGCGGTGAGCGCTCCCAGCACGACGAAATGCCGATCGACCTCGAAGTGCTGGCGCAGCTTCGCGCGGAAATCGGAGCGGCCGAAACCGTCGGTTCCGAGCACGTGATAACGCCGCCCGGAGGGCACGAACGCACGGATCTGGTCCGCATACGCCTTGATGTAATCGGTGGACGCAACGAGCGGACCCGAAGTGTTCTCGAACAGGCGCGTCACGTACGGCACTTTCGGCGGCTCGTCGGGATGCAGCATGTTCCATCGCTCGCAGTCGAGTCCGTCGCGGCGCAACTCGGTGAAGCTCGTCACGCTCCAGACGTCGGCGGTGATCTCCCAGTCGCGCTCGAGCAGCTCGGCGGCGGCGAGCACCTCGCGCAGGATCGTCCCCGAGCCGAGCAGCTGCACGCGCTGCGGCGCGTCCTTCGTGCCGGCTCGGAAGCGGTATCCGCCGCGGACGATTCCCTCCTCGTCGCCGGCGACGAGACCCGGCTGCGCGTAGTTCTCGTTCATCACGGTGATGTAGTAATAGACGTCCTCCTGCTCCTGGATCATCCGTCGCAGCCCGTCGTGCACGATCACCGCGAACTCGTGCGCGAACGCCGGGTCGTAGGAGACGCAGTTCGGGATCACCGACGTGAGCACGTGACTGTGGCCGTCCTGGTGCTGCAGCCCTTCACCGTTCAGCGTCGTGCGGCCCGCGGTGCCGCCGAGCAGGAAGCCGCGCGCGTGCATGTCGCCCGCGGCCCACCAGAGGTCGCCCGCGCGCTGGAAGCCGAACATCGAGTAGTAGATGTAGAACGGGATCATGATGCGGTCGTTCGTCGAATACGACGTCGCCGCAGCCAGCCACGAGCAGAACGCTCCTGCCTCGTTGATGCCCTCCTGCAGGATCTGCCCCTTCGCATCCTCGCGGTAGTACATCACCTGGTCCTTGTCGACCGGCGTGTACTTCTGTCCCTCGGGCGCGTAGATGCCGATCTGGCGGAACATTCCCTCGATGCCGAAGGTGCGCGCCTCGTCGGGAACGATCGGCACCACGCGCGGGGCGAGTTCCTTGTTGCGCGTGAGCGCGGTGAGCACGCGAACGAAGGCCTGCGTGGTGGAGATCTCGCGGCCTTCGGCAGTGGGCTCGAGCACGGCCTTGAACATGTCGAGGCCGGGAATGGTGAAAGACTCGCTCGACTTCTCGCGCCGCTGCGGCAGGAAGCCGCCGAGCGCGCGACGCCGCTCGAGCATGTACTGCATCTCGGGGGTGTCTTCCGCAGGCCGGTAGAACGGCAGTTCGTGCAACTGCTCGTCCGGGATCGGGATGTTGAAGCGGTCGCGGAACTGCCGGATCGAGTCGTCGTCGAGCTTCTTGAGCTGGTGCGTCGGGTTCTTCGCCTCGCCGGCGCGACCCATGCCGTAACCCTTCACCGTCTTGGCCAGGATCACCGTGGGCTGGCCGACGTGGTTCGCCGCCGCGTGGAAGGCCGCGTAGACCTTGTGCGGATCGTGCCCGCCGCGATTGAGCCGCCAGATGTCCTCGTCGGTCATGCGCGACACCATCTCGAGCAGCTTCGGGTGCTTGCCGAAGAAGTGCTTGCGCACGAACGCGCCGTCGTTGGCCTTGTACGCCTGGTACTCGCCGTCGACCGTCTCCTCCATCACGCGCTGCAGGATGCCGTCCCTGTCGCGCGCGAGCAGCGGATCCCAGTACGAGCCCCAGATCAGCTTGAGGACGTTCCAGCCGGAACCGCGAAAGTCGCGCTCGAGCTCCTGGATGATCTTGCCGTTGCCTCGCACCGGCCCGTCCAGGCGCTGCAGGTTGCAGTTGATGACGAAGATCAGGTTGTCGAGCTTCTCGCGCGTCGCCAGGCTGATGGCGCCCAGCGACTCCGGTTCGTCCATCTCGCCGTCGCCGCAGAAGACCCACACCTTGCGGTTCGACGTATCGGCGACGCCGCGTGCGTGCAGGTACTTCAGGAAGCGAGCCTGGTAGATCGCCATCAGCGGCCCGAGGCCCATCGACACGGTGGGAAACTGCCAGAACCCGGGCATCAGGTTCGGGTGCGGATACGACGGCAATCCGCGCCCGCCCACCTCCTGGCGGAAGTGGTTCAGCTGGTCCTCGGTCAGTCGGCCTTCGAGGAACGCACGTCCGTACAGGCCCGGTGCCGAATGCCCCTGGAAATAGACGAGGTCGCCGCCGTGGCCTTCGTGCGGCGCGTTCCAGAAATGATTCATCCCCGTGCCGATCATCGTCGCCAGCGATGCGAAGGACGCCAGGTGGCCGCCCAGGCCGCCACCGTCGGGCGACTCGATGCGGTTGGCGCGCACGACCATCGCCATCGCGTTCCAGCGGATGAACGAGCGGATGCGCTCCTCGTGCGCCGCGTTGCCCGGCGAAGGCACTTCGAGGTGCGGCGGGATGGTGTTCAGATAAGCGGTATTCGCGGCGAACGGCAGGTACGCGCCCGAACGGCGCGCCATGTCGATCATCTGTTCGAGCAGGAAGTGCGCACGCTCGGGCCCTTCGCGGTCGATCACCGCCTCGAGCGCATCGAGCCACTCCTGCGTCTCCAGCGCATCGGAATCGGCGGGAACTTCCGGCGCCTGGGAAGGGACGGGAACGGCAGACATGGCGTCTCCTTGCGTCGAGGGGTTCGATCGATTCTAGGAACGGGCACGACAAAAGACAAGGTCGAATTCCGGATTACGGAAATATTTTTCTGATCGTGAAATTGCGGCGCCGAGAAAGATCCGCGCCTGCGTGGATCCGCGCACACGTCCTTTGCACGCGGACTGTCTACACTTGCCTTCTGGATGAATACACGTACCGATCCGTCCACGCGTCGCGCGGAGATGCGAGCCATCCGCTGGCTTTCGCTGTCGCACGCGTTCGGCATCGGGTTGTTCGTCGTGCTGATGGGCACCTTCTTCTGGTACCTGCAGCACCTCGAGTTCGACCAGCAGAAGCAGACGCTGTATCGCGACATCACCGGTGCGCAGACGGCGCTGCGCAGGGATTTCCGCGATGACCAGGACGAGCTCGTGCTCGCCGCCCCGGAATGGGCGGCGCGCGCGCAACGCGGCCAGCCGATCGGCAAGCAGGTCGTCGACTTCCTCGCCCAGCAGCCGGCGGCGGTCTACGTCGCGATCGCCGATGCCGACGGGCGCGTCGTCTACGTCGCGCGCGCACGCGACGTCGCGCCGCTGGCCTCGCGCGCGGAGGGCGCACGCATCGCCGACGCCGCCGGACGGGCGGCCTTCGACGAGGCCCGCGCGACGCTGCGTCCGACCTTCACGGCGCCGTTCACCGCGGCCTCGAGCGACGTGCTCTTCGAGTTGTACACGCCGGTCGCCGGCACCGGCGGCTTCGGCGGCACGGTGATCGTCGGCTACTCGCTGAAACAGGTGATGAGCGGTTCGCTGCTGCAGACGATCCGCGATCGCTACCAGCTCGCCATCGTCGACCGCGAAGGCAACACGCTGGTGAGTTCTTCGCTGTTCGAGATCGACTTCGCGCACCTCACGCGCGAGGTATCGCTCGACCCGCCGGGCCACGGCGTTCGCCTGCGCGCCTTCGCCTACGAGCAGCAGCCGCACCTGGTCGACCGCACGCTGGTGGCCGCCGTCGTCGGGCTGTCGCTGGCGATCCTGGCGAGCCTCGTGGCGCTGTGGGGACACGCGCGCCGACGGCTGTTCGCCGAATACGAACGCGATCGCCTGTTCACGCTGTCCCCCGATCCGTTGTGCGTTTTCGAGACCGACGGCGCGCTGGTACGGGGCAACCCGGCGTTTCGCCAGGTGCTCGGCAGCGGCGAGCGGCGCCGGCGCATCGACCGCTGGGTCCATCCCGACGATCGCGACCAGGTGTCGATCGCACTCGAGCACATCCGGCGCCCGGGCGTGTCTTCGGCGAGCTTCGAGGCGCGCTTTCGCGCGCAGGAGCCGGACGGCGCGGCAGCGCATGCACCGCGCGATCCGTCGCGCCGCGCATCGGCGGGTTGGCGCTGGCTGCACTGGTCGCTGCGCCGCGACCCCGACGCGCAGCGCCCGCTGCTGTACGCGGTCGCCCGCGACGTCACCGAGCGGCGCAACGCCGAGCTCGCGCTCGCCGCCGAAACCGCGTACCGGCGCGCGATGGAGAACTCGATGCTCACCGGAATGCGCGCCTTCGACATGGAGGGACGCATCGGCTACGTGAACCCGGCCTTCTGCAACATGGTCGGCTTCACCGAGCAGGAACTCGTCGGCAGCACCCCGCCCTATCCCTACTGGCCCTCGGGCGCCGGCGCGAACCGCGAGAACCTCGAGCGCATCCTCGCCGGCCGCACGCCGGCCAGCGGCTTCGAAGTCAAGATGCGGCGCAAGGACGGCTCGCTGTTCGATGCGCGCATGTACGTCTCGCCGCTCATCGACGCGGAAGGCCGCCAGACCGGATGGATGACCTCGATGACCGACGTCACCGAGCCCAAGCGCATCCGCGAACAGCTCGCCGCCGCCCACGAGCGATTCACCACGGTGCTGGACGAGCTCGACGCGGCGGTATCGGTCGTCGCGCGCGCCGGCGAAGGATCGCGGCACGGCGCCGAACTGCTGTTCGCGAACCGGATGTACCGCAGCCTGTTCGGTGCCGACAGCCGGCGGCACGAGACGCTGCTCGAAGCGCGCGCGCAGTCCGGCGACGTTCGCGCGCCGGCCGAAGTCTTCGATCCGGCGCTCGCGCGCTGGTTCGACCTGCGCGTGCGGCAGATCCGCTGGGTCGACGGCAGTCCGGTCGAGTTGCTCGTCGCCACCGACACCACGAGTCGACACGAGATCGAAGAGCAGCAGCGCGAGCAGGACCGCAAGCTGCAAGGCACTTCGCGCCTGGTCACGATGGGCGAGATGGCCTCGTCGCTGGCGCACGAGCTGAACCAGCCGCTGACCGCGATCGCCAACTACTGCATGGGGATGTCGGCGCGCGTGCGCGCCAGCGCCGCCTCGGGGCGGCCGATCGCCCCCGACGAGCTCCTCGAGCCGCTGTCGAAGACCAGCGCACAGGCCGCGCGTGCCGGCGAGGTGATCCGGCGCATCCGCAACTTCGTCAAGCGCAGCGAACCGGAACGCCGGCGCTGCGACGTGTCGACGATCGTCGCCGACGCCGTCGGGCTGGCCGAAATCGACGCCCGCCGCCTCGGCATCCCGATCGTCACCGAGATCCCGCCGGGGCTGGCTGCACTGTTCGTCGATCCGATCCTGATCGAGCAGGTGCTGCTGAACCTGCTCAAGAACGCGCTGGACGCCACGCGCGATGCGCCGCCGGGCTCGACGCACGGCGTCGTGCTCGCCGTCGAGCAGCGCGACGACCAGCTCGAGTTCAGCGTCACCGATCGCGGCGTCGGCCTGCCGCCGGACACCCGCGCGCGGCTGTTCGAGCCTTTCTTCACGACCAAGAGCGAAGGCATGGGGATGGGACTGAACATCTGTCGCTCGATCATCGAGTCGCACAAGGGGCGCCTGTGGGCGCAGACGCCCGAGGGCGGCGGCTGCAGCTTCCGCTTCACGCTCCCGGTCGACGCCCGAGCGATCGTTGCGCAGCCCGCCTGAAGCAGAAACCGAGAACGCGAGCCGCGATCCGCGACCCGATCCTTTCCGGCCCCCACCATGGAACCCGCGTTGCCGATGACCACCTTCCCCGAAACGCCCGGCGAACCGATCGATTCCGACGAGCACGACGCCGACGGTGGCGGACTCGTCTACGTCGTCGACGACGACGAAGCGGTGCGCGACTCGACGCGCTGGCTGCTCGAAGCGAACGGCTTCGAGGTCGTCACCTTCGCCGGTGCCGAGGAATTCCTCGCGCAGCTTCCCGATCCCGAACCGATCGCCTGCCTGCTGCTGGACGTGCGCATGCCGGGAATGTCGGGGCTCGAACTGCACGAGGAACTCGTGCGCCGCGGCTCGACGCTGCCGCTGATCTTCGTCACCGGCCACGGCGACGTGCCGATGGCGGTCTCGCGCATGAAGAAGGGCGCCTACGATTTCCTCGAGAAGCCGTTCAGCGACGCGCAGCTGCGCCAGCTGGTCGACGAGTCGCTGAAGCGGGCGCGCTCGCTCGCGCGCAACCGGCGCGACGACCGCGACGCGCTCGAGCGCATCGAGCGACTGACGGCGCGCGAGCGCCAGGTGCTCGAGCTCATCGTCGCCGGTCGGCTGAACAAGCAGATCGCCGACGACCTCGGGATCAGCATCAAGACGGTCGAAGCGCACCGCGCGAACATCATGGACAAGCTCGGCGCACGCACGATGGCCGACCTGATGCGCATCGCGCTGCGCGCGACCGGAGAGCGGCCGGAAGAATAGCGACGAAGCCCACGGGTGACGAAGCCCACGGGTGACGAAACCCACGGGTGACGAAGGCCGCGCGGCGACCGTCGTGCAGGCCGCCTCGCGCGCTCACGCGCGGCAGCGCGCGTAGCCGGGCGTGCGCGCCGCGCGAGCGCGCAATTCCTGCAACAGCGCCCGCACCGCGGGCTGCGTGCGCAACCGGCGTGCACCGGCGACGAAATAGCGCTCGATGCCGATCGGCACGAAGCCGAGATCGAGTTGAACGGCCGCGGCGCGCAGCCCGAAACCCGCATCGGCGAGCCCCGCCGCCACCGAAGCGGCCACCGCCAGGTGCGTGAACTCCTCGCGCTCGTAACCGGCGATTTCCGCCGGCTTCAGGCCTCGCTCGCGAAGCAGGCGGTCGAACCAGGCGCGCGTTCCGGCGCCGCGCTGTCGATTGACGAAGCGCAGCCCCGATCGTGCGAGATCGGCCACGTCGAGCACCCGACGCGGATTGCCGCGCGCGACGATCAGCCCCTGCTCGCGACGCATCACCGCCTCGGCGAAGCAGCGTGCGTCGTCGAACACCGACGGGCGATCGCGTCCGCGCGGCAACGGCTCGGGCAGGTGGAAGCCCGCCAGGTCGGCTTCGCCGCGGCCCAGCGCGACCAGCGCCTGCTCGGAACCGACGAAGCGCACGCTCCAGCGTGCGTCGGCAGCGCCGGCGCAGAGCACCGCCTGCAGCAGCAGGTCGTGGCTGGCGGCGACCTGCAGCGGCGACTCGCGTGCACCGACCAGCGGCGCCAGCGCCTCGCCGAAGGCGCGCGCCGGCCCGTCGAGGCGGCGCGCCGCCTCGCGCTCGAAGCGCCTGCCGGCGGCGGCCAGCGCCGTGCCCGCGTCGGTGAGCCGGCTGCCGTGGCCCTTGACGCGATCGACCAGCGGCACGCCGAGCAGGCGCTCGGCGCGCACGAGCTTGCCCCAGGCGCCACGATAGGACACGCCGAGCGCATGCGCCGCGCTGCCCACGCGCGGCGCCTCGCCGAGCGCGTGCAGCAGGCGCGCGAGCTCGACCAGATCGAGCGACTCGTCGCCGAACTGCAAAACGGCGCGGCACGAGACATCGGGAGACGGCGCCACCACGAATATGCAGCTCTTTGCCGAATCAATCGTCCGCGAAGGCTACACCTAAACTGCCGCGATGTTCGATGTGCCGATCGACGAGCTGATCCGCAGCTTCGAAGGCGACGTATTCGCGATCGTCGGCCTGTCGCTGCGCGTGAGCCTGAGCGCGGTCGCCATCGCCGCGCTGATCGGCCTGCCCGCCGGTGCATTCGTCGCCGTCGTGCGCTTTCCCGGGCGCGCGGCCGTCGTCACCGTCCTCAACGCGCTGATGGGCCTGCCCGCGGTGCTGGTCGGCCTGGTGGTCTACCTGGCGCTGTCGCGCAGCGGACCGCTCGGCACCTTCGGCCTGCTCTTCACGCCGACCGCGATGATCATCGCGCAGGCGGTGCTCACGACGCCGCTGATCGCCGCGCTCACGCGCCAGACCGTCGAGGACGCGTGGCGCCAGCACGGCGAGACGCTGCGCTCGCTGCGCCTGCCGCTCGCCTCGCGCGTGCGCGTGCTGTTGTGGGACTGCCGCTTCTCGGTGGCCGCCGCCTTTCTCGCCGGGCTGGGCCGCGCGATGTCCGAGGTCGGCACCGTGATGATCGTCGGCGGCAACATCGACGGCTTCACGCGCGTGATGACGACCGCGATCGCGCTGGAAACGAGCAAGGGCGACCTGCCGCTGGCGGTCGCGCTCGGCCTGGTGCTGATGACGCTCGTGCTCGCGCTCAACGCGGTGGTGAGCGCCGTGCGCGGTACGGCGATGCGACGCCATGGAAGTTGAGCGCGTCGCGGACGGCTTCGTCGCAGGCCTGCGCGAAGCACCGGCAACGCAGGCGCGGCTCGACCCGCTGCTCAGCCTGCGCGGGATCGTCTTTCGCCCGGGCGAACGCACGATCCTCGATCACGTCGATTTCGACTGGAACGACGCCGGTGTCTGTGCCTTGATCGGCCCGAACGGCGCCGGCAAGACCGTGTTGCTGCGAACGATCCACGGGCTGATCGCACCCGACGCGGGCGAGCTGCACTTCGAAGGCCGATCGCGTCCCGATGGCGACCTCGCGTTCGACGGACAGGCGCTCGTCTTCCAGCATTCGTCGATGTTCCGCGGATCGGCGCTCGACAATCTGCTCGTCGTGCCGAAGCTCGCGGGAAGCGCGCGCGCGCGACGCGCGGCGGCGCTCGCGATGCTCGAGCGCGTCGACCTGCTCGAACTCGCGACGGCCCCGGCGCTGAAGCTCTCCGGCGGCGAACGCCAGCGGCTGGCGATCGCACGCGCGTGGTTGATGCGCCCTCGCCTGCTGCTGCTCGACGAGCCGACGGCGAGCCTCGACCCGTCCGCAACCGAGCACGTCGAGCAGCTGATCCGCGAGATCCACGCCGACGGCTGCCGCGTCCTGCTCACGTCGCACAACCTCGGACAGGTCTCGCGGCTGGCCGACGAGGTCGTCTTCCTGCACCGCGGGCGCTTGCTCGAGCGCGCGCCGGTGAGCGATTTCTTCACGAACCCTCGCACCCGCGAGGCCCGTCAGTTCCTCCAGGGAGCCCTTCCATGGCATCTGTCCTCGCCCGCCTGAAAATTGCGAGCGCACCGCTCGCCGCGCTCGCCTTTCCACTCGCGTTCCTTGCCGCGCTTGCGTCGCCGCCGCCAGCCGTCGCCGCGCAGGCGACGACGATCACGGTCGCCTCGACCACGTCGACCGAACAATCCGGACTGTTCAGGCATCTGCTGCCTGCCTTCGAGAAGGACACCGGCATCCAGGTCAAGGTGGTCGCCGTCGGTACCGGGCAGGCGCTCGACATCGGACGCCGCGGTGACGCCGACGTCGTCTTCGTGCACGACCCGGCCGCCGAGGAGAAGTTCATGGCCGAAGGAGCCGGCATCGACCACAAGCGCGTCATGTACAACGACTTCGTCATCGTCGGCCCGAAGAGCGATCCGGCCGAAGTCCGCGGCGACAAGAGCGTGATCGACGCAATGCGCCGGATCGCCGAGGCCAGGGCGCCGTTCGCCTCGCGCGGCGATCGCAGCGGCACGAACGCAGCCGAGCTGCGCTACTGGAAGGACGCCGGCATCGACGTCGCGGCGGCCAAGGGCCAGTGGTACAAGGAGACCGGTTCGGGCATGGGCCCGACGCTGAACACGGCCGCCGGCATGAACGCCTATGCGCTCACCGATCGCGGCACGTGGCTCTCGTTCAAGAACCGCGGCGACCTCGAGATTCTCGTCGAGGGCGACGAGCGGCTGTTCAACCAGTACGGCGTCATGCTCGTGAATCCGGCCAAGCACCCGCAGGTGAAGAAGGAGGCAGGAACGAAGTTCATCGACTGGCTGGTGAGCGACAAGGGCCAGCAGACGATCGCCGACTACCAGGTCAACGGCCAGCAGCTGTTCTTCCCGAACGCGAAGAAGTGAGCGCGAAGACACGAGCGCGCAGACCCCCGGCGCGCGCGTGCTAGACGCGCGTGCTAGAATCTCGCGCTTCGCGCCCGTAGCTCAGTTGGATAGAGTACCTGGCTACGAACCAGGGGGTCGTGGGTTCGAATCCTGCCGGGCGCGCCATTTTCGGTCGAGGGCTTACCTTCGCGGGTAAGCCCTTTTTCGTCTTTCGTTCCTGCCGCCGTGCTCGGCCGCTCGAGCCGGTCCCCGGTGCCGGGCGCACGCGACCCGGAAGAGGTACGCAGCGATCGCAGCCCCTTCGATCGACCCGTCCCGGCGAAGTCTTCGCACCGCGTTCGTCGTGGTGCCGGCCGCCTACTATCTCGGCGCGGTCCTGGGCGTGCTGTTCACGACCATGCCGGAGGGCACGGCCGTGCTCTGGCCTGCGAACAGCGTCCTTCTGTCGGCGCTGCTGCTGCTGCGCGGACGCGGCCTGCTGCCGCTGGCGCTGCTCACGATCGCAGCCGAGTTGCTGGCCGATGCGCCGTTCTTCACGCTGCAGGAATCGCTGCTGTTCGGTGTCGTGAACGTCTTCGAGGCGACGCTCGCCTTCGCCCTGCTGAAACGCGCGAACTTCGACGTCCGCTTCGCCACGCTGGCGGACCTGCGCAAGTTCCTGCTGGCCGGCCCCGTGGTCGCTGCCGCGAGCGCTGCGGTGGCCGGCGCTGCGATCTACGCGCACTTTCGCGGCGGCGAAACCGCCTATCTCCAGTTCGTGCGCGTCTGGTGGTTCGGCGACGCCCTCGGGCTGCTCGTCTTCACCCCGCTCATCCTGGGTCTTGCCGAAGCCGCAGACCACATCGTCGAGCGACTGCACCGCCTGCAGCCGGCCGACTGGCTGCTGCTCGCGCTGGTCGCGGCGGCGCTGGCGATCTTCGTCGGTACGCGCGATGCCGAGATCTTCGGAGTGCCGCTGACCGTGTCGCTGCTGCTGCCCTTCGCGATCGCGGTGGCGTCGCGTTTCGGACTGGCGATAGCCGCGGGAACCGCCGCCGCGATGTCGCTGGCCGTCGTCGTGAAGACGACGATCGGACACTCGCCGTTTCCGGGCGCCGACGCGCACGAAGCGGTGCTCCACGCGCAGGAGTTCGTGCTGGTGCTGGCGGCGGTGACGATCGGCCCGGCGGCGCTGCTCGCGCAATTGCGCACGCAACAGCGAGACGTCGAACTGACCAGGGCCCGACTCGAGGAAGCCAACGCGCGCCTCGAGGCTCGCGTCCGCGAGAAGACGAGGGAGCTGGAAGCGTTGAACCGCGACCTGAGCCGGATCGCGTTCGTCGACGCGCTGACCGGCATCGCCAACCGGCGGGCTTTCGTCGAGAACGCGAGCAGGGAGTTCGACAACAGCCGCCGCTACGGCACGCAACTGTCGCTGCTGTTGCTCGACCTCGACCACTTCAAGTCGATCAACGACCGATACGGTCACGCCGTGGGAGACCTCGTGCTGCAGCAAGTGGCGCTGGCGATCGTCGAGGCGCTGCGCGCGGGAGATACGGTAGCCCGATACGGCGGCGAGGAATTCGTCGTTCTCACTCCGCACACCGGTCTGCGCGATGCCGTCGTGATCGCCGCGCGCATCCGCAGCAAGATCGCTCGCTGCGGCGTCGCGGTGCAGGACGCCACCGTGCGCGTCACGGCCAGCATCGGCGCGGCATCGCGCAGCGACGGCGACGAAAATCTCGACGCGCTGCTCGGGCGCGCCGACCGCGCGCTGTACCGGGCGAAGCACGCGGGCCGCGACCGGATCGAGCTGGCCGACGAAGACGTTTCCGCGTAACAGGGGATTCGCTGCGGGCGGCTGCGAACCGCCACGGGCGTCCGCCTCGCCGCCGTCGCGGCCGCTACCCGGTCTTGCCCGGCTCGAGCGCCGCCGAATCGACGACCGCGGCGCTCGACACCGCCGCTTCCTCGCCGATCAGCCCGCGCGGGCGGAACAGCAGCGTCAGCATCAGCACCAACCCGATCAGGATCACCTGCGCGGCGCCGCCCTTGACCTGCAGGTCGGCCGGCAGCACCTGCTGCGCGACGGTGCCCGAGAGCGTCCACACGCCCCACATGACCAGCGCGCCCAGCACCGCGCCCTTGTTGTTGCCGCTGCCGCCGACGATCAGCATCGTCCAGATCTGGAAGGTGAGGATCGGCTGGAAATCCTGCGGGCTGACGAATCCGATGAAGCTCGCATAGAGCGCACCGCCCAGTCCCATGATCGACGAGCCGATCACGAAGGCCTGCAACCGGTAGGCGAAGGCGTTCTTGCCGAGCGACGACGCGGCGGTCTCGTCCTCGCGGATCGCCTTGAGCACCCTTCCCCACGGCGAGCGCACCATCGCCTCGAGGCCGGCGTACACGAGCACGACGACGACGAGCGTGAGCGCGAGCATCAGCAGATTGCGCGAGAACACCGTCTCGAACAGCGAGGTCAGCGGCCGCGGAATGCTCGCCGCGCCCTGGCTGCCGCCGGTGAGCCACTGCGCGTTCAGCGCGACGAGCTGCAGCGTGGTGGCGATGCCGATGGTGACGATCGCGAGATAGTCCTCGCGCAGCCGCAAGGTCGGGATGCCGACGACGAAGGCGACCACGCCCGAAGCCACGAGCGCGCCGACGAGCCCCGCCAGGTACGGCAACTCGAAGCCGCCGAGGTGCATCAGGTATTCGGGGCCGCACAGGATCGCGAAGCTGTAGGCGCCGACGAGAAAGAAGCCGGCGACGCCGATGTTGAACAGCCCCGTGTAGCCCCACTGCAGGTTCAGGCCGAGGCAGACGACGGCGAAGATCGACGCCTGCGCCAGGAAGAAGACGAGGTAGGAGAGCATTGCGGTCAGTGCCGAAAACGCAGCCGGCTCAAGTGCGGTCTCCCAGGATGCCCTTCGGGTAGACGAGCAGGATCGCGAACATCAGCAGGAAGGCGACCGCCGGCTTGTAGGCGGCGCCGATCAGCGGCACCGACATCGACTGCGCCAGCCCGATGATCAGGCCGCCGAGCACCGCGCCGTAGATGCTGCCGATGCCGCCGAGGATCGCCGCCGCGAACATGGGCAGGATCAGGTTGAATCCCATCTCGGACGAAATCTGCACGGTGAGTCCGAACAGGATGCCGGCGACGGCGGCCAGTCCGGCGCCGATGAACCAGGTCCAGCGGATCACGGCCTGCACGTCGATGCCCGCCACGCGCGCGAGCGACGGATCGTCGGAGACCGCGCGCATCGAGCGACCGAGCGGGGTGCGGGTGAGGAACAGGTGCAGCGCGAGCATCAGCACCGCGGTGAGCGCGACGACGAAGATCTCGTCGCCGCTCACGCGCACGCCGGGCAGCAGTTCGCTGGAGACGGCGATGTTGCGCGAGTAGTACTCGGGACGCGATCCCCAGACGAAGACGACAAGGTTGCGCAGCATCAGCGACGCGCCGAACGAGGCGATGACGAGCGTCACGGTCACGTCGCTGCGGCGAAGCGGGCGGAACAGCAGCCGGTCGAGCCCGAGTGCGAGCAGCGCCGTGAGCACGATCGCCACCGCGACCGCGCCGAGGAATCCCCAGCCGAAGGTGAGCGGCCCGATCGTGCCCGCGCTCGCGAAGAACGCGGCGAAGACGAGCGCGAAATATGCGCCGAAGGTCAGGAACTCGCCGTGCGCGAAGTTGGCGAAGCGCAGGATGTTGTAGGTGAGCGTCAGGCCGATCGCGCCGAGCGCGAGCGTCGCTCCGACGATGATGCCGTCGACGAAGTACTGGATCATGCGAGCGCCTGTCGTGCGCCCAGGTACAGCGCGCCGACCTCCGGATTTTCGAGCAGCGCGCGCGCCTCGCCTTCGATGCGGTCGCGCCCCTCGGCGAGGACGTAGCCGCGGTCGGAGATCGCCAGCGCCGCGCGCGCGTTCTGCTCGACGACGAGGATCGTGAGCCCGAGCTCGCGCACCTCGCGCACTTTCGCGAACACCACGCCCACGAGCAGCGGCGACAGTCCGGCCGAGGGCTCGTCGAGCATCAGCACGCGCGGGCGCGACATCAACGCGCGCGCCACCGCGACCATCTGCCGCTCGCCGCCCGACAGCGTCCCGGCTGCCTGCCGGCGTCGTTCGCCCAGCCGCGGGAAGAGCTGGTACATCCGCTCGAGGTCCTCGTCGAAGCCGTCGCGGCTGCCGCGCGCGGCCGCGCCGATCTCCAGGTTCTCCTGCACCGACAGCCGCGCGAAGACGTTGCCCGTCTGCGGCACGAAAGCCAGCCCGCGCGAGACCATGCGGTGCGCGGGAACCCCGAGCAACTCGTCGCCGAACATCCGGATCGAGCCCGAGCGCACCGGCACCAGTCCGGCGATCGCCTTCATCAGCGTCGACTTGCCGGCGCCGTTGGGACCGAGCACGGTGACGATCTCGCGCTCGCGCACCTCGAGCGACGCGCCACGCAGGATGTCGAGCCCCGGCACGTAGCCGGCGACCACGTCGTGCACGACGAGCGCGTGCGCGTCGCCGTGCGCGCTCACGCCGGCACGCCTCCCAGGTAGGCCTCGAGCACGCGCGCATCGTGGCGCACCGACTGCGGCGGGCCTTCGAGCAGCAGCTTGCCCTGCGCCATCACGAGAATCGGATCGCACACGTTCATGACGAGGTCCATGTTGTGCTCGATCACGAGAAACGTGATGCCGCGCTCGTGCAGTTCGCGCAGCTTCTCGACGATCGTCGCCAGCAGCGTCGGATTCACGCCGGCGCCCGGCTCGTCCAGCAGCACCAGCTTCGGTTCCGACATCAGCACGCGCGCGAGTTCGAGCAGCTTCTGCTGGCCGCCCGACAGGTTGCGCGCGAACTCGCCGGCCAGCCGCGACAGGCCGACGAAATCGAGCACCTCGCGCGCGCGCTCGCGAATCGCACGCTCCTGCCCGGCGACGTGCCGTCGCGCGAACCAGTTGTTCCAGAAGCGTTCGCCCGCCTGCTGTCGCGGCACCAGCATGCAGTTCTCGAGCACGGTCATGCCGGCGAAAGGTCGCGGGATCTGGAAGGTGCGCACCAGCCCTTCGTCGAAGATGCGGTGCGGCGCCATGCCTGCGATGCTGCGTCCGAGGAACGAGATCGTTCCGGAGTCGGGGCGGTGAACGCCGGCGATCGTGTTGAACAGCGTCGTCTTGCCGGCGCCGTTCGGGCCGATCAGGCCGGTGATCGTGTTGGCGCGCAGCGTGAACGAGACGCCGTCGACTGCGCGCAGTCCGCCGAACTCCTTGACGAGCCGCCCGACTTCGAGCATCGGCCGACTACTTCGCGGCCGAACGCAGCTGCCGGATCTGCTCGACGGTGACCATGCCGGTGGCCGTGACCTTGCCGTCCTTGACGTCCCACACGACCATCGGCGCGTCGATGTCGCCGTTCTTGTCGAACTGCAACGGACCCGAGGCGCCGACGTACTGGATGGCCTTGCCCTCGGCGGCCATCTGCAGTCCCTTCTTCACCGAGTCGACGCCGGCGTAGATCTTCTCGCCTTTCGGATCGGTGACCTTGCGCAGCCCGTCGCGGATCGACTTGGCGTCGTTCTTCTTCTCCAGCGCCATCGCCAGCCCGATCAGCACCGTGGCGTCGTACGCGTTCGTGATGTAGGGCTGCGCCGGCAGCGCACCGAACTTCGCCTGGTACTCCTTCTTGAAGAGGTCGAGCGACGGCGTCTCCACCGAACCGGCGGCAGTGCCGTGCACTTCCTTCAGGTATTGCGCACCGACGTCGTTGACGAAGTCCTGCGACTGCAGTCCGTCGGGCAACAGGAACTTCTGCGGGCCGCCGGCGGCGACCCACTCACGCGCGAGCGTCGTGCCGTCGCCGGGGTAGCCGATCAGGAACAGAGCGTCGGGCTTGGGGTTCAGCGCCTTGTTCACCTCGGAGCGGTACGACGGCTGGCTCGGGTTGTAGACGACGTTCTGCGTGATCGAGCCGCCCGAGCGCTCGAAGGCCGAGATGAATTCCCGGCTCAGGCCCTGCCCGTACGGGTTGTTCAGGTACAGCACGGCCACCTTCTTGATGCCGGCGTCGGAGGCCAGCTTGGCCATCGCGACGCCCTGCAACGCGTCCGACGGGCACGTGCGGAACCAGTAGCCGTTCGTCTTGCCCTGCTCGGCCAGTTCGGTGAACGACGGCGACGTGGACGACGGCGAGATCTGCACGATGTTGCTGCCCGCCGTCACCGACGTGAGAATCGCGGCGCTCACGCCGCTGGCGAGCGCGCCGACGATCGCCGGCACGTGCTGCACGTCGACGAGCTTGCGCGCAGCGTCGACGCCCACCGACGCGCTCGTCTGGTCGTCGAGCAACGACAGTTCGAGCTGGCAGCCGTTGACGCCGCCGGCCGCGTTCAGGTCGGCCACCGCGAGTTGCGCACCTTTGGCGATCTCCTGGCCGAGCGCTCCGAGCGATCCGGTGAGCGACATGATGCTGCCGATCGTCGTGGTGCATTTCTGCTGCGCCTGCACCGGGCCGGCACCGAAGGCGGCCAGCACGGCAGCGGTGAAAGCGATTTTCCTGAACACGGCAAATCCTCCCTGGTTGTGGAACCGGCCGAGAATCGGGCCTGCAGCCGCAACTTTGACACGAATCGCGCGCCCGAGGAATTCGAAACGCCCGTGTCGGCGATCGGCGAGCGTCACGCGTCGGGCATCCGTTGCGACGCAACGCCGGTGCCGGTCCCCGGCGAAGGCGCCGTCGCCGCGACGCTCGACCGGCCCGCCGGCTCGGCCGGCTCGGCCCACTCGGCCGGCTCGGCCGACTCGAGGCCGAGCGGCGCACGCGAGACGGCGACGACCTCCCAAGCCGCCATGAACAGCGCAGCGATCACCGGCCCGATGACGAACCCGTTGATGCCGAACACCGCGATGCCGCCGAGCGTGGAGATCAGCGCGACGTAGTCGGGCATCTTGGTGTCCTTGCCGACCATCACCGGACGCACGATGTTGTCGACGAGTCCGATGACGAGCACGCCGAAGGCGATCAGGCCGATGCCCTGCCACAGGGCTCCGGAGGCCATCAGGTACAACGCCATCGGCAGCCACACGATCGCCGCGCCGACGGCCGGCAGCAGCGACAGCACCGCCATCGCCACGCCCCAGAGCACGGCGCCGCTCACGTCGAGCACCCAGAACGCGAGCCCGCCGAGCGCGCCCTGCAGCAGCGCGACGACGATGTTGCCCTTGACCGTCGCGCGCACCACGGTGGCGAACTTCTCGCCGAAGCGACGCTTCAGGTCGGGCTGCAGCGGCACGGCGAGCCGGATGCGCCGCACCAGCCGATCACCGTCGCGCAGCAGGAAGAACAGCAGGTAAAGCATCACGAAGAAGGAGATGACGAACTCGAAGGTTCCCTGCCCGATATTCACGCCCTGCTGCAGCAGGAAGCGAACGGCGCGCGAGAGTCCCTGCGTGATGCTGTCCTGCAGCTGCACCACGCTGCCCAGCCCGAACCGATCGAGCGTCGAGCCGGCCCACGGCGGCAGCGCATCGAGAATCGCGCCCAGCCAGGTGCCCGGCTGCAGCTCGCCCGACTGGATGCGCGCATACAGGCTCGACGCTTCCCGCGTGATCAACGCCGCGAACCAGGCGAGCGGCAGGATCACGACCACGAGAATGAGCAGCAGCGTCGCCAGCGACGCGAGGTTGCGCCGTCCGCCCCACGCGCGCAGCAGGCGTCGCTGCACCGGCACGAAAAGCACGGCGACGGTCGTCGCCCAGAATACGGCGCCGTAGAACGGCAGCAGGATCCAGAAGAAGGCGATCGTGATCGCGCCGACCAGCAGCCAGAACGCACGGTCCTGCAGGTCGGAGAGCGATTCGGCGTCGGTGTCGAGGCGCGGCGTGCTCATCGGCGCGAGTTCGCCCCGGACGAGCGGCGCGTGGACTCTATTGCGAAGCGAACAGGCGCCACAGGCCGGTGAAGACGAGCGTGAAACCGGTCAGGAAGCCGATCAGCGCGACCGACGTGCCCGGCCACCCGATCGCCACCAGGATCGCGACGAGGATCGACAGCAGTCCGTCGAACAGCACCCAGCCCCACCCCCGCAGCGGGCGCAGCCGCAGCGCAAGCCCGGCGCGCGCGATGCCGGCGGCGAAGAGGAAGGCGCCGACCAGCAGCGCGAGCGAGGCGACGCCGGCCACCGGCAGGAACACGATGGCCAACCCCAGTACCAGCGTGAGAACGCCGGAAGCCAGACGCCAGCCGAAGCCGACCCGATGCCGCGTCTGGAACGCGTGCACGAGCTCGAACACGCCGCTGAGCAGCAACAGCCAGCCGAACACGAGCGCCGTCGCGAGCGCCGCGACCGCCGGCATCAGCAGCGCGAACACGCCGGCGACGATCAGCAGGACGCCCCAGAACACCTGCCAGCCGCGCGAACCCGGCGCGTCTTCGATTCTCGCAGTGCCGCTTGCCGCCATGGAACTCTCCCGAAGGACACGCCGCGCCGCAAGTGCCGTGCCCGCAGGTTGCGTTCATCGGCTCACCAGTCGACGCACTATCGACGGCGCTCTGCGTGCTTGTCAAGACGCACGCGGCGAAAGCCGCGCGGGATGCCCGCCACCGCTGCGCGGCTGCGCTTCGGCTCGGGCGGGCGAGCCGAACCACTATCATGGCGCCTTCGTCTTTCGCCGTGCCTTCGAACGAATGAGCAAATCCACCACGATGAACGTCGAAGTGCGCTTCGGCGACTGCGATCCGGCCGGAATCGTCTTCTACCCGCGCTACCACCGCTGGATGGACGCGGCGTCGCTGCACTTCTTCATGAGTTGCGGCGTGCCTCCGTGGCACGTGCTCGAGCGCGTCAACGGCGTGATCGGCACGCCGGTGCTCGAACACAACACGCGATTCGTGAAGACGGCGACCTACGGCGAGACGATCCGGATCCGCACCGAGGTCGAGGAGTGGCGCCGCAAGGTCTTCATCCAGAAGCACACCGTCACGCGCGGCGAAGACCTGCTCTGCGAGAGTCGCGAGACGCGTGCGTTCTGCGTGCGCGATGCCAACGACCATTCGCGCATCCGCGCGATCCCCATCCCCGAAGACATCCTCGAACGCTGCCGATGACTGCGGCGGCGAAGCAGCGATCGCGCCCGGCGGGCCGGCGATCGTCGTCGACGCCGTTCCACGGATGGGTCGTCGTCTGGGCCGCCTTCGCCGTGATGACCATCATCTTCGGCGTCGCCTATTCGTTCGCGGCGTTCTTCGAGCCACTGGCGCGCGAGTTCGACGCACGGCGTGCCGACGTCTCCTGGATGTTCGGGCTGGCGTCGCTGCTGTACTTCTCGCTCGGCGTCGTCGGCGGCGCGCTCGCCGACCGGCACGGTCCGCGCGTGACCGGCGTCGTCGGCATCGCGCTGTTGTCGGGCGGGCTGGTGCTGTCGAGTTTCGCGAGCAACCTCTACACGATCTATCTCGCGTACGGCCTGGGCATCGGACTGGGCGTCGCGATGGCGTACACGCCGTCGATGGGCGCGGTGCAGCCCTGGTTCGTGCGCCGGCGCGGACTTGCGTCGGGGATCGCGAGCTCCGGAATCGGTGCCGGCACGCTCGTCGTGCCGCTGCTCGCCGCCTCGCTCATCGACGTCTTCGACTGGCGCACGGCAATGCGCGGGCTGGCGCTGCTCGCGCTCGTGGTCGGCCTGCCGGGCGCCTGGCTGCTCGACCGCGATCCGGCCGGCCGCGGCCTCTCACCCGACGGCGACCCCTCCGCTACGCCGCAGCTGCGCGCCGACGCCGACGCCGCGGCCCGCTCGAAGCCGTCGTCGGCACGCAGCACCGCGCCGCTGCCGGGACTGCCGCTGCGCGAGACGATCCGCACGAGCCGCTTCCACTGGCTGTACGGCGCAGCGCTGTTCGCCGGCGCACCGATGTTCGTTCCCTTCGCGCACCTGTCGGCGGCCGCACGCGACATCGGCATCGGCGATGCGCAGGCGGTCGCGCTCGTCGGGTTGATCGGCATCGGCAGTCTCGTCGGTCGCTTCGCGATCGGCGCGCTCGCCGACCGTCTCGGCCGCCTGAAGACGCACGTGATCGCGCAGTTCGCGCTCGGCGCGTCCTTCGCGCTGTGGTGGATCGGCGGTCCGTACGCGAACTGGGCGCTGTTCGCCGTCGTCTTCGGGTTGTCGTACGGCGGGATCGTCTCGCTGCTGCCGCCGATCTGCTCGGATCTGTTCGGACTGCGCGCCGTCTCGAGCACGATCGGCTTGCTGTACTCGGGTGCGGGCTTCGGCGCGTTGCTCGGTCCGGTGCTGGCCGGCGCACTGTTCGATCGCTACGCGAACTACGACCTGGCAATCGCGATGTGCGCCCTTGCATCGACGCTGGCCACCTTCTCGGCGTGGCGCGTGCTGCGGCTCGCGAGCGGCCACGACGCCGCGAACGTCGGCGCGCCGGCGCGAAAACAGCCGAAACCCTGAAGCACGGCTGCGCGCGTCGGATTGGCACGCGAAAGCCGTGCTTTTCCCGGTCTCGAACCTTCGACGCCGGCCGCACAATGCCGCCATGGACGCGCTCTGGGCCAGCGTCGCCGTCGGCGTCGCGCTACTGGTCGCTGCGGCGACGCTGCCGCGGCTTCTCGTTCGTCGCGCCGGGCCGCACTCGCGTCGCCCCGACCCCGCGACGGTCGAACGGAATCGCGATGCCGGTTCGACGCCGCCCGCGCCGGGTCTGCCTGCGCCATCCGCACGACCGCCGCCCTCGCCCGTCGTCGACGCATGCCTGCTGTCGGCCGAGCGCCGGCGCGCCTACGTGGACGCCTTCGGCAAGCTGCCGCGTCCACCGCGACTGCTGCAGCACCTGCTGTCGCCACGCCTGTTCCAGTCGGCCGACTCGCGCGAACTGGTCGAGCTGATCCGCGCCGAACCGCTGATCGCCGCTCGCGTGCTGTCGGCCGTCGACTCGGCCGCCTGCGCGCTGCCGTGCCGGATCACCAGCCTCGAGCAGGCAGTCAACTGGCTCGGACTCGACGCGGTGCGCATCCTCGGCCTGCGCTATGCGATGCGCGCCGCCTTCCCGGCGGACAGCTCCGAGCGTCGTTGCCGACTCGACGAACTGTGGGAGGCAAGCGGCCTGGCCGCGGAGCTCGCCCAGCGCCTGGCCTCGGCGCTCGACTCGCGCTCACGCGGGTTGCTCGTCAGCGCCGTGCTGTTGTCCTTCCTGGGTCGCATCGCGGTGGCCGCAGCCGCACCGCGCACGCTGCTCGCGCCGCTGTCGGTGCAAGACCCGCTGCAGCGCCTGCATGCCGAGCAGCAGGCCCTGGGCCTGAGCGCCGGCCAGATCGGACGCCTGCTGATGATCGAATGGAAGCTGGCCGCCGCGCTGGTCGAGCGCGCCGCGGCGATCGAGACGCTGCCGCTGCAGCCTGCGGCGGCCTTCGAGCCGGACGAAGGCGCGCTGCTTGCGCTCGGCCATCTCTGCGTACGCCTGGGCGAGCGCATCGCCCACGGAGAATTGCGCAGCTTCGCAGGCTTCGACCTGCAAGCGCAGGAGCAGCCCGACTGGCCGTGCTGGCCGTTCGATCGCACGCCCCTGCAGCATCCGGCGCTCGCCATCGTCGCGCAGCGGCTGCGCTCGGGGGAATTCGAAGAACTCCTCGAGCGACATTTCGCCTCGCGCACCGGCGCGCATGCGCCGGCGCACGCAGTCGGCTGACCAGGAACAGGCGCTAGCTCGCCGCCACGCGCAGCGCGTTGCGCAACTCGCCGCGGTCTTCGCCGGTCCAGCGCCGGAAGAGCTCGTGTTCGATGCCGACCTGGTCGAGCGCCTTGCCGATGCTCTGATGGACGATGTCCATGATCGTCTGCGGGTGGTGGTAGAACGCCGGCATCGGCGGCAGGATCGTCGCGCCGTAGTCGGCCGCCCGCGCCATCAATTCGAGATGACCCTTGTGCAGCGGCGTCTCGCGCACCAGCAGCACCAGCGGGCGGCGCTCCTTGAGCGTGACGTCGGCGGCGCGCACGACCAGGTTGTACGTGAAGGAGTTGGCGATCGCCGACAGCGTCTTCACCGTGCACGGAGCGACGATCATTCCGCGCGTGCGGAACGACCCGCTCGCCACCGCGGCACCGACGTCCTTGTTCGGGTAGACGACGTCGGCGAGCGCCTTGACCTCGTCGACCGAGGTGTTCGTCTCGATCGCGAGGTTCATCGTCGCCGCCTCGCTGAGGATCAGGTGCACGGGCTCGCCGAGCTGGCGCAGCACGCGCAGCATCTCGACGCCGTAGACGACCCCGGTGGCGCCGGTGATCGCGAGCACCAAAGGCAGCTTCTTCGCTTGGCTCATCGTGAAACGCTCCCGCTGCTCAGGCTACCCGCTGCCGAGGGGGTTCGGCAACCGCGTCCAGCGCCACGAAGCCGGCAGCCGCCAGCGCCTCGATCACCGGTTGCGGGTCGCTCGCGCCGAAGCGCACGATCACGCGCGCCGACGCGGGCTGGCCGTCGCCGGCCGCGCCCTCGCCGGCGGCCGTCTCGTCGGCGCCGCGTCCGGCCGGGTACAGGCCGCGCAGCGTCGCACCCGCTCCCTCGGCGGCCGCGCACACGCGCGCCAGCACGCCGGGGGCGAGCCGCAACGGCGCCAGCATGACGACGTGGTCGCTCTCGGTGGCGCCAACGCAGTTCGCGGCGAGCTGGAAGATCTCGTTGGCCGAGATCACGCCCACCAGCGCGCTGCCGTCGAGCACCGGAAACTGCGCCACGCCCAGCTCCTGCCCCTTGTGCAGGCAGTGCGCCATCGTGTCGCTCGCCTGCACGCAGGCGGGATTGCGCACCATGATGTCGCGAGCGCGAAGACGCGTCACGAAGTAGTCGAATTCGTCGGGGTTCTGCGTACGCAGCACGAACTGCCCCATGCGCAGCAGATTCGCGCGCGTGACCAGGCCGCGCAGGCGGCTGCCCTCGACGACCGGCAGCGCGTGCAGCCCGTGCTCGCTCATCAGCCGCTTGGCTTCCGAAACAAGCACGTCGCCCGCGATCGTGATCGGGTCGGATTGCATCCAGTTGCGAACGAGCATCGCCTCTCCTCTCCTTACTTCGCCGTCGCGAGCGTGGGCTCGGCGGCCTTGCGGTACAGACCGAGGAATTCGTCGACCGCCACGCGCGCGAACTCCTGCGTGTACAGGTTCAGGTCGACCTTGCGCAGGCGCGTGGGGTCGTCGAGCCGCTGCTCGAGCCGCTCGACGAAGGCCGCGTCGGCCGCCGGGTCCCAGATCGAGCGGCCCTCGCGATCGAGCGAGGACCAGCCCCGCAAAGGGACGAGGAAGGTCCACGGACCCTTCGCGCGATTGAGCCGCTCGGCGATGACGTCGGCCGCCTGGCGAAGCTCTTCGGCCGTGGTGCGCACCTGCACGCGCAACGCGTCCTGCACGTACTGCACGCGATCGCGCGTCTTCTCGAGCATGTCCGGCCTGCCGCCGTACGACAGGATGTCGAGACCGCAGGGACCGAGCACCGTCGGGATGCCGGTTTCGACGGCCGCCATCAGACGATCGGGCCCGGGGTCGCGATTGCCGTGGAACAGATGCTCGACGATGCCGCCGGTGCACAGGTCGATCACGCCGTGGAACATGCCGTCGCGGATCATCTCCTCCATCGCGCGATCGCCCTTGCCCTGCGCATGGCAGACGATCGGGATGAACCCCTCGTTCTCGAGCATGCCCATTGCGCCCTGCACCGCCATCTCGCCGAAGCCGAACGACGACAGCGCGACGCAGGGCCGATCGAACTCGATGTTCGTGCCCTGCGTCATCTCGACCATGCCGCAGATGGCGCCGACGGCGTTGACGATCTGCGCGCGCAGCAGCGGATTCATCTTCACGATGTCGAGCACCGTGTGATGCATCGTGATGTCGCGCGTGCCCACGTAGCGATCGATGTACGCCGGGTGGGCGGCCATCGGCGAGGCCATCACCTTCGGCATGCCGAAGGGCAGCGTCTTCATCACCGAAGTGGCGACCAGCGTCGCCGTTCCTCCGCCGATGCCGATCACGCCGTGCACGCGCCCGGCGCGCACCATCTCGCCGACGATCGCCGACGCCCCGCGGATCTGGTTGTTGGTCGCCGTGTCGCGGTCCGAGCGGTATTTCTCGCGCACCGCCTCGATCGCGAGACCGCCGCGGCGCGCCACCTCCTCGGTGCGTACGTCGCCGGGAAACGGCGGCGGCTCCTCCATGCTGAAGTCGACCAGGATCGCCTCGTGTCCGCGCGAGGCGATCAGGTCCTTCACGAAGCGGATGTCCTCGCCTCGCGTGTCGAGGTTGCAGACGATCGCGATGCCTTTCACTTCTTCTTCGCCTGGGGACGCGTCAGCCGGCCGATCATCTCCGCGACCGGACTCGGGCCCGTGAACCCGTATTCGTTCCAGCGGTCGGAGACACGCTGGAGCATCTCGCGGTCCATGAAGATCTCGTTGGGCTTGTTCGCCCATTCGTAGGGCGTGCAGGCGTCGAGGATGATGCGGCTTGTGATGTCGCGCGCCTCGATCGGCAGGCCCGGGTCGAGCGGTGTCGAGCGGCCGCGGTCGATGATCTGCGCCGAGCGCTTCGGATCGAAGCGCGTGGCCAGCGCCCACCAGACGCGGTCCATGTCGTCGGCCTCGATGTCGTGGTCGACGACGATGACGCCCTTCAGGCCGTAGTGCCCGGTGGTGCTCGCGATCACGGCGTTGCCGACGTGGTTCGAGTGCCCCGGATACATCTGCTTGACCGAGACGATCGCCCAGAAACGCCCGGTGGCCGCCGCCGGCAGGTAGACGCTCTGGATGCCAGGCACCTTCATCGTCTCGAGGTCGTACCACAGCGCGCCGGTGCGGTTCAGCGACTGGATCATGTGGATGTCGTTGATCGGCTTGCCGACCGTGGTCGACCAGAAGATCGGGTTGTTCCGGTGCAGGATGCGCTTGACGCGCAGCACGGGCTTCGGATAGTCCTTGCCCTTGTTGCCCGAGTAGTAGCCGGTGTACTCGCCGAACGGACCTTCGTCCATCAGTTCGTTCGGATCGATGAAGCCCTCGACGATGATCTCGGCGTTGGCCGGCAGCGTGAGGCCGGTCAGTTCCGACTTGAACACCGGCACCGGCCGCCCGCGCAGCGCGCCGGCGATGTCGTACTCGTCGGTCTGCGAGCTCACGAGCGTGGAGCCGGCAAGGAACAGCACCGGGTCGCAGCCGACGACGGCCGCCGCCGGCATCAGTTCGCCGCGCTCCTGGTACTTCTTCATGTGCATGTCCCCGTGCTTGCCCTTGATGATCTGCGAGCCGAGGATCTTCTTGCCGAGCACCTGCGAGCGGTAGGTGCCGAGGTTCGTCCAGCCGGTGTCGGGGTCCTGCGTGACGAGATAGCCGGCGGTGACGAAGAAGCGCCCGCCGTCGTCCGGGTAGAACCACGGCACCGGGAACTTCTCGAGATCGACGTCCTCCTCCTTGATCACGTTCTCCATCACCGGCGGGTTCGCGACGAACTCCGGCTTGACCATCTGCTTGGTGGTCAACTCCATCCACTTGCGCGAGAGCTGGCACATCGTCAGTCCCGGATCCTGCTCGAGCGCGATCGCGATGCGCTCGGGCGTGGTGAACGCGCTGGTGAACACCGGGATGGTGTTGTCCTTCACGTTCTCGTACAGCAGCGCCGGGCCCTGCTTCTCCTCGTTGACCTTCGAGACGTGGCACAGCTCGTATTTCCAGTCGACCTCGGTCTTGACGCGATGCAACTGGCCGTTTGCCTCCAGCGCCGCGATGTAGCTGCGCAGGTCGTCGATCAGGCCCACTTCGGTACGTGCGTTCATTGCGACTCCACGGTAGAGCGGTTCTTGCGGTAGGGGAAAAAATCGGTTCAATCGATGCGCTTGCCGACGAGCAGACTCGAGACGATGTAGTCCATCGCGCTGCCGCGCGGGCCTTCGGTGGGCCTGGCGCGCGTGCTCCAGACCGTCTCGGGACGCGCCTGCAGGATGAACACGTTGCCGCCGGCCGGAACGTCCTTGTCGACGGCCCATTCGATGTCCATCGGCCGGCCGTAGTGCCGTTCGATCTGCTTGCCCATCCAGGCGAGCTCGGTGATCTCGTCGTCGATCAGCGACTGCACGGTCTGGCGCTCGTGCGGCACCTCGATCGCGCGCGAGCGCTGCTCCTTGAGATCGACCGTGTAGCAGAGCTCCTTGCGCGAGATCGTGCGATCGATGATGTCGAGCGTGACCTTGTTGACGACGAAATGATCGGGCGTGACCTCGCCGGAGACGACCGACTCGCCGAAGCCGAAGTTCGAGTCGATGACGATCACCGAGCGATCGCCGTTGGCCGGGTGCACGGTGAACATGACGCCCGCGGTGTACGAGTTCGCCATCTTCTGCACGCCGACCGCGATCGCGACCTGCTCGCCGGCGAAGCCTCGATTCGCGCGATAGGCGATCGCGCGCCCGGTGTACAGGCTCGAGATGCAGCGCCGGATGTGGTGCAGCACCTCGTCGGCGCCGCGAATCCACAGGTAGGTGTCCTGCTGGCCGGCGAAGCTGGCATCCGGCAGATCCTCGGCAGTGGCGCTCGAGCGCACCGCCACCGGGACGCCCGGCGTGCAGCAGCGCACCGACAGCCGTCGGTAGCATTCGGCGACCTCGTCCTCGATCGAGGCGGGGAACGGCTGCGCCTCGATCAGCTCGCGGATGCGCTCGCTCACCGCCTCGACGGCCGGCGTGTCGCGCGCGTCCAGGCCGTCGAGCATCGAGGCGATCTCGGCGTCGACGCCCGCTTCGCGCAGGAACGCCTGCGTTCCGTGGGTGGTCAGCGCGAAGCCCGGAGGCACGTTGACACCGGCGTGGATCAACTCGCCCAGCGAAGCGCACTTGCCGCCGACGAGCGGAATCGAGCTCGCGTCGCACTCCTCGAACCAGCTCACGCGTGGCGCTGCGCCCGGCGGCGGCACTTCGCGCGCCGCTCGGACGGAATCGGTGACGATTTCCATGGCGGACATCCGCTCAACGGCTGATCGTGATGGCGCCGCTCGAGCCGTCGACGCGCAGCTTCATGCCGGTCTTGATGATCTTCGTCGCGTGCCCGGTGCCGACCACCGCCGGCATGCCGTACTCGCGGCAGACGATCGCTGCGTGGCTCATCACGCCGCCGACGTCGGTGACGCAGGCGCCGATCTTGGCGAAGGCCGGCGCCCACGACGGCGACGTCGTCGGTGCGACCAGGATCTCGCCCTCGCACAGCTCGCCCACCTCGCTCACCGTGCGGCAAACGCGCGCCTTGCCTTCGACGATGCCGGGGCTGCCGGCGAAACCCTTGAGCTCGGTGATGTTCTCGGGATCGAGGATCTCCTGCACCGCGGCCCAGTCGGCGAGCGACTTGTTCGTCACGCCCCACAGGACGATCGTGAACGGCTCCTGGATCACCTCCGGTGCGGTTCCGATCGCCGGCGGCGGCCCCCACTCCTTGAATTTCGCCATGACGCCCTTGCGCCAGGCGATCTCGGCGGGCCAGGTCTTCGTGCCGCGCGGCGTGACGCCGGTGGCCCAGGCAGTGACGATGTCCCACAGCGCCTGCTTGATCTCGTCGCGGCGCAGCAGCCAGACGTCCTCGACGTCCTCGATGACGCCGTGCTCCTGCATGACGGCGCCGACCTCGCGCATCTTGTTCCAGAACACCGAGTGGAACCAGTGCTCGACGTAGAACAGGTGGTTCTCGACGTACGGGAACACCGTCTTCGCGCAGCCGAGCAACTCGTCGAACTGCTTGCGGTCTTCCTCCTTGTCGATCAGCGAGCGGTACTCGTCGGTGATGCGGTCGCGCTCGGCGCGCACCCGGGCGGTGGGCCGGTCGATGTCGTGGCCGCCGCGCAGCTTGCCGATGTAGGTGGCGATGCCCACGAGCGGAACGTTCATCTGGTCGTTCCACGAGCGGTCGTGATGGAACCAGCCGGTGCCGGTGGAGACGTTGAACCACGGCTCGCGCGCCAGATTCACCGAAGTGAGCCAGTCCATGCCGCGCGGATGCTCCTTCAGCGCGCGCTCGATCACGGTCCACTCGGGGCTCGACGTGACGACGTCGTCGACGCCGAGCTCGATCGCCTTGCGCGCGAGCTTCTTCAGCTCCTCGTCGGGCTGGTACATCATCACGTCGATGCCCGAGATCATCTGCGTGACGCGCTGCGTCGGGATGCTCGGGAACAGCTTCTGCACGAAATCGAGGAAGAACACGTAGGCCGCGTAGCCGAGGTTCAGGAACTCGAAGTGGTACTGCCAGCACTTGATGCCGAGGTTGATCAGGTCGTCGTAGTTCTTCAGCAGGTGATAGCCGTTCGACGTGCCGATCGCGTCGGTGACCACCGACATGTCCTCCATCTCGGCCAGACGCGGGATCTTCAGCGCCTCGAGCTCGCGGATGGTCGCCTCCATCTTGAGCTTCCACTTCGCCTCGAGCGCGTCCCAGTTCTTGTAGTAGTGGCCCGCGCGCTCCATGAAGTTGGGCACGCGGCGACCGATCTCCTCGGGGTCCTTCACCGGCACCGGCGAGATGTAGACGTAGCCGTTGATGATCCGGTGATCGACTCCCCGCACCGGAGGCACCATGAAGATCCGGTTGTTGAACTGCGAGAGCGCCAGGTACCACGCCTCGTCCCAGATCGTGTCGAAGGGATACAACGGCTCGGGATAGTGCAGGCCGTCGTAGAACCAGAACGTCTCCTTCTCGTACGCGTTGCGCTGCGGATCGTCGGTGACGAACTGGTACTGGTACGGGTACATGCGCTCCCAGCCTTCGGTGCCGGGAATGACGTCTTTCTTCACGTCGTGCGGTACGGGGAATTTCATCATCGCTGGCCTGCTCCCTGGATCTTCGGATTTCGACGGACCTTCGGGCGGCGTCGCGCATGGCGGGCGCTGCACACCGGGGGTAACTCGCAAGGGATCAATCGCAAGGTCCGTGCCAACGGCGCGACGGCGACGGGCACAGCCCGGCAACGCCGCTGATGCAATGCAACAGCAGCACGGCTGCACAGCGCGCCGTGCAGGCGTCGTCGAACGAGGCGCTGCGGCGCCGGCGCAGCGATCGCGGTGCGCACAACCTCGTTGCTGCATCGCAGCGGCGCCGCGCAGCCCAGCAGCAGCGGCCCGTGCGCCCCGCGCGCACGCCTGCCGGTCGGCACTTGCTCCTTTGAGCGAAGCGACGCGCAGCCGCGCGGGCGGTTTGCTCATTTGAGCAACCGACGCTGCGTTGCCGCCTGGTCGCCGGACTTGATGCCGATCAAGGAAACCGGGCGCTGCCCGGCCTCGAATGCGGATTCGGCAGGAGACGACCATGACGAGGCTGCGCAGCGTTCCGCGGGTCAGCGACGAAGACCGCACGACGGGCGCGGTTCGCGCCGACGAATTGCGCGCGCAGGTTCACTTCTGCTCGGAAACCGGCCAGATCTGGCTGCGCGAGCACCGGATGCTGCTCGTGCACGCCGAGGCGCAGGCGCTGCTGCGCAAGGAGCTGATCGACACGCTGGGTATGGCGCGTGCGCGCGGCCTGCTGATGCGCATGGGTTACGCATCGGGCGCGCGCGACGCCGAGATCGCGCGCACGCGCTCGCAAAGTGCCAGCGACCTCGACGCATTCATGACCGGTCCCCAGCTGCACACGCTCGAGGGCATCGTGCACGTCGTACCGCTGCGCCTGGAGCTCGATCGCCGCGGCGGGCACTTCCACGGCGAATTCCGCTGGGAGAATTCCTGGGAAGGCCAGTGGCACCGGCACTACTACGGCACGCACGACGAGCCGGTGTGCTGGACCCAGATCGGCTATGCCTGCGGCTATACGTCGACCTTCATGGGCCGCCCGATTCTCTACAAGGAAGTCGAGTGCAGCGGCATGGGCGACGAGCACTGCCGCATCGTCGGCAAGCCGATCGAGGAGTGGGAAGACGCCGCCGAGCACCAGCAGTTCTTCAACCGCGAATCGATCGCCGAGCAGCTGCTCGAGCTGCAGACGCAGGTCGTCGAACTGCGCTCGACGATCGACCAGCGCCAGGGCCTGGCGCCCGACATCGCCGGCACTGCACCGGCGTTCTGCGCGGCCTTCGAGTTGCTGCGCACCGCGGCCGGAAGTCGCATCGCCGTGCTGCTGCTGGGCGAAACCGGCGTCGGCAAGGAGCTCTTCGCCCGTGCGCTGCACACGATGAGCGAGCGGCGCAACAAGCCCTTCGTTGCACTGAACTGCGCGGCGATGCCGCACGAGCTGGTCGAGTCGGAGCTGTTCGGCGTCGAGAAAGGCGCCTATACCGGCGCGCAGGTCACGCGCGCGGGTCGCTTCGAACGCGCACACGGCGGCACGCTGTTTCTCGACGAGATCGGCGAGTTGCCGCTGCCGGCGCAGAGCAAGCTGCTGCGCGCGCTGCAGGAAGGAGAGATCGAGCGCGTGGGCGATCACCGCACGCGACGCGTCGACGTGCGCGTCGTGGCGGCGACGAACTGCCGCGTGCAGGAAGCGGTTCGCGAAGGACGCTTTCGCTCCGATCTGTACTACCGGCTGAACGCCTTCCAGATCGAGATCCCGCCGTTGCGCGAACGCAAGGAGGACATCCCGCTGCTGGCCAAGCGCTTCCTCGCCGAGCAGTGCGCGATCCAGGGCAAGAAGCTGCTCGGCTTCAGCGACAAGGCCAAGCGCTCGCTGCTCTCGTACGACTGGCCGGGCAACATCCGCGAGTTGCGCAACGTCGTCGAGCGCGGCGTGCTGCTCGCGCCGCCGGCGACCCGCGTCGAGGTGCACCAGTTGTTCGCGTCGCAGCCCGACGACGACGGCACCCGGCTGTCGGTCGACGCGCACGGGGCGCTCGGTGTGCACAGCTGGGAGTCCGCTCGCGCACTCTCGGAGGCGGTGTTCAACGGCACGATGACGCTCGACCAGGTCGAGGCGATGCTGCTCGAGACGGCGGTCGACAAGGCGCGCGGCAACCTGTCGTCGGCCGCCCGCATGCTCGGCCTGACACGCGCGCAGCTCGCCTACCGCCTGAAGCGGCTGAACGAACCGGCGGGCGCAGGCGACGGCGCGCGATGAACGAAGACGCCGCGGCGCCCGATGCCCGCGAGCGCGTGCGCGCGCTGATTGCCTCGAATCACGTGATGACGCTGGCCAGCGCCGGCACGCGCGGGCCCTGGGCCGCGCCGGTGTTCTATGCGCATCGCTTCGCGGCCGACGGGTCGTTGCGCCTGGTGTTCGTCTCGTCGCCGTCCAGCCGACACGCCGTCGAGCTCGGGCGCGACGCACGCGTCGCGGCCGCCGTGTACGACGGTGCACGCGACTGGCAGTCGATACGCGGGGTCCAGCTCGCCGGCCGGGCGCGCGCGCTCGCCGGCGACGACACCGGCGAAGCCCGTCGCCTCTATGCCGCACGGTTCCCGTCGATCGGCGACCCGGCGCAGGCGCCCGAACCGATCGTGCAGGCGCTCTCGCGAGCGCGCTGGTTCGTCGTCGACGTCGAGTGCGCCTTCCTCACCGACAACGCGGTGGCCTTCGGACGGCGCGAGGAAATCGTCTACGCCACCGCCGGCTGAGCCCTGCGCGTTCAGGGCCCCGCCTGCCACGGCTCGATCAACGCTGCGCCTTCGTGCCGCGCGTCGCTCACCGTCGGCGATACCGCACGCACCGCGAGCCAGTCGTCGGGACACGGCGCGAGCAGGCGCTGCAGTTCGTCGGCGCGCGCATCCGGATCGAGCCAGCGATCGACGCCGGCGCGATCGAGCAGCACCGGCATGCGGTCGTGCGTCTGCGCGGCGAGCGCGTTGGCCGTCGTCGTGACGATGCAGCACGTCGCCCGCGGCCCTTCGGCCGAATCGTGCCGGTCGTACAGCCCGGCCATCGCGAGCAAGGCGCCGTCGGCGCGGTGCAGGTAGTACGGCTGCTTGCGCCGGCGGCCCGCCGTCCCGGTCGCCTTCCACTCGTAGAAGCCGTTGGCGGGGATGACGCAGCGGCCGCGGCGAAACGCATCGCGAAACGCGGGCCTGGTGGCGAGCGTCTCGGCGCGCGCGTTGATCAGTCGCGCACCGATCGACGGATCTCGGGCCCAGTGCGGAACGAGTCCCCAGCGCATGAGCTCGGCGATGCGACGCCCGCTGCGGCGCTCGGTGCGGATCGCGAGCACCGGCGTCGACGGCGCGACGTTGTAGCGCGGCCCGAACGGAGGCAACTCGACGAGGCTGAAGCCCTCGATGATCGCCTCGTCAGGGCCGTACAGCACGTAGCGGCCGCACACGGCCGAGGCGCCCTCGACGAATCCGCTGCGTTCAGACCGCGGCGCGACCCGGAGGCGGCGGCGCCGTCGGCCGAACGGGCGGCGATGCGCTCGGCGGCGACGATGCGCCCGAGGAAGGCGCCGCGGGCCGGGACCTGCCCGCCGGGCCGCGCAAGGGCAGTCCGCCGCCCAGCGTCGAGAGAAGATCGCCGAACTCGATCGGGAACGGGAAGACGATCGTCGTGTTGTTCTGCATGCCGATCGTCGTGAGCGTGCTCAGGTAACGCAACTGCATCGCCTCGGGACGCGCCGACAGGATCTCGGCCGCCTCGAAGAGCTTCTGCGCGGCCTGCTCCTCGCCTTCGGCGCTGATCACCTTCGCGCGCCGCTCGCGCTCGGCCTCGGCCTGCCGTGCGATGACGCGGATCATGCTCTCGTCCAGGTCGACGTGCTTGATCTCGACGTTCGCCACCTTGATGCCCCAGGCGTCGGTCTGCGCGTCGAGAATGTCCTGGATGTCGTTGTTCAGCTTGTCGCGCTCGGAGAGCATCTCGTCGAGGTCGTGCTTGCCGAGCACCGAACGCAGCGTGGTCTGCGCGAGCTGGCTCGTCGCCTGCTGGAAATCCTCGACCTGGATCACCGACTTGTCGGCCTGCACCACGCGGAAGTAGATCACCGCGTTGACCTTCACCGAGACGTTGTCGCGCGAAATGACGTCCTGCGTGGGAACGTCGAGCACCAGCGTGCGCTGGTCGACGCGCACCATCTGCTGCACGTAGGGCAGCAGCAGGATCAGCCCGGGACCCTTCACGCCCGTGAAGCGCCCGAGCGTGAAGACGACGCCGCGTTCGTATTCGCGCAGGATGCGGATCGACGTCGCGAGAATCGCGACGACGATGACGACGATGGGCAGGTAGACGGCCAGGTAGGACATCGGATCTCCTCGGGCTCCTCGGGCATGTTCGCCCCGGATCGTTCAGGATTCGGCGACGACGCGCAAGACCAGGCCGTCGATCGACACCACGCGCACGCGCTGGCCCGGTGCCAGCGGCGCCTCGCCCACCGCGTGCCAGCGCTCGCCCGCCGCGAGCACGCGCCCGCGGCCACCGCTCCACTCGAGCACCGTGCCGCGCTCACCCAGCATGCCACGCTCGCCGGTCTTCACCGGACGTGCGCGCGCGCGCCACAGCAGGCGCAGGACCAGCAACGAAAATGCCAGGCTCGCCGCGACGATCGCGAAGATCGACGCCCACGGCACGCCGAAGCCGGGTACGTCGGTATCGATCAGGATCGTCGCGCCGAGCACGAAAGCGACCGCACCGCCGATCGCGGCGGCACCGGCCGACGGCGTGAAGGCCTCGGCGATCATCAGCAGCAAGCCGAGCATGACCAGACCGAGCCCGGCGTAGTTCACCGGCAGCACCGACAGCGCGTACAGCCCGAGCAGAAGGCAGATGCCGCCGATGATTCCCGGATAGAGCGCGCCGGGTTGCAGGAACTCGAGGATCAGCCCGTAGAAACCGATCGTCATCAGGATCAGCGCCAGGCTCGGGTTCGTGAGCGCCGCCAGCAGCCGCTCGCGCCAGTCCGGATCGACCGCCCGCTGCGCCAGGCCCGCGGTCTGCAGTTCGACCCGCTCGCCGGCCAGCGTGACCGTGCGTGCGTCGGCCTTCGCGAGCAGGTCGTCGACGTCGCGCGCGATGAAATCGACGACCTCGCGCGCCTGCGCCTCGCTCGCCGGCAGGCTGGCCGCGTCGCGCACGGCGCGCTCGGCCCAGTCGGCATTGCGTCCGCGCATCTCGGCGAGCGAGCGGATGTAGGCGACCGCGTCGTTGATCGCCTTGGCCTCCATCGCCGAATCGGGCGCACGGCCCTGCTTGTCGGACGACGGCTCCTTCGGGCCGCTCTTGCCCTCGGGCGCCTTCGGCTTGTCGTCGCCGCCGAAGGGCATTCCGCCGCCGATCGCAACCGGCGTCGCGGCGCCGAGATTCGTTCCCGGCGCCATCGCCGCGACGTGGCAGGCATACAGGATGTAGGTGCCGGCGCTCGCCGCACGGGCACCGCCGGGCGCGACGAAACCGAGCACCGGAACCGGCGAGGCGACGATCGCCCGGACGATCTCGCGCATCGACGTGTCGAGTCCGCCGGGCGTATCGATGCGCAGCACGACGGCCGCTGCGGCCTCGCTCTCGGCGCGGCGGATGCCGCGAACCACGTAGTCGGCGCTCGCAGGGCCGATCGCGCCGTCGATCGTGAGCACGAGCGCCTCGCGCTGCGACGTCGCGGCGCCGTGCGCGGGCGCAGGCGCGGCGAGGAAGGAGATCGCGATGAAGACGATCGCCGCGAAGATCGCGGCGGCGTCACCAGCGAGCGCCGTGCTCCGCCGAGCGGTTGCGCGCGCCGTGGAAATCGCAGGTCGGTCGGGACGCCCCATGCGGCCGATCATACGCGGCGGACCCGTGCCGTGGACGGGCTGCGACCGTTATATATGGTTGTATACTACGGTGCGATTCGCCCCGTCCAGAGAGGTTCGCGTGCCCCGTCGCGGCGCCGTCGCCCTGCCCGATCGCCTACCCGATCGCCTACCCGATCGCCTGCCCGCTCGCCTGCGCGCTCGCCTGCCCGCTCGCGTGCTCGTTCGCCCCGTTGTACGCCTGCTCGGCGCGTTGCTCGTCGCGCTGTTCGCCTTCGTTTCGCCGCTCGCGTCGATCGCGCAGGCCGCCGATCTCACCGTCTCCGCCGCGGCGAGCCTGCAGAACGCCTTCCGCGAGATCGCCGCTGCGTGGGAGAAGCACAATCCGGGCGATCGGGTGCTGCTGAATTTCGCCGCATCGGGCACGCTGCTGCAGCAGATCGACAAGGGCGCGCCGGTCGACGTCTTCGCCTCGGCAGACGAGGAGACGATGGACCGCGCGCAGGCGAAGAACCTCGTCGACGCCACCGCGCGCCGAATCTTCGCGAGCAACACGCTCGTCGTCGTCGTGCCGATCGCCTCGAAGCAACCGCTCGCGACCATCGCCGATCTGCAACGAGACTCCGTGACCCGCATCGCGATCGGCGATCCACGCAGCGTCCCTGCCGGCCGCTATGCCGAGACGGCGTTGCAGTCCGCCGGCCAGCGTGACGCGCTCGAGCCGAAGTGGATCCGCGCGCAATCGGTGCGACAGGTGCTCGATTACGTGGCCCGCGGCGAGGTCGACGCGGGTTTCGTCTACGCGACCGACGCGTCGATCAGGAAGGATCGCGTACGCGTCGCCTTCGACATCCCGCTGGATGCACCGGTTCGTTATCCGGTGGCGCCGGTCGCCGATTGCGCGAATCCGGCGCAGGCGCGTTCGTTCGTCGCCTTCCTCACCGGCGCGCAGGGGCAGGAGATCCTCGCGCGCCACGGTTTCGCCAATCCGTGACCGGCAGTGCAGTCCGCATGGATCGCGCTGTCGCTGTCGTTGCAGGTCGCCGCGTGGGCGACGTTGCTCAACGCGGTGCTGGGCATCGGCATCGCCTGGACGCTCGCACGACTGCGCTTTCCCGGGCGCGACCTGCTCGAGGCGCTTCTGACCTTGCCGATGGTGCTGCCGCCCACCGTGCTCGGCTACTACCTGCTCGTGCTGATCGGCCGCAACGGCCCGATCGGCGCGTTCCTGCATGCGCATTTCGGCATCACGCTGGTCTTCACCTTCACGGGGGCGGTGATCGCCGCCACGGTCGTCGCCTTTCCGCTGGTGATGAAGTCGGCACGGGCCGCATTCGAGACGATCGACCCGCAGTTCGAACGAGCCGCCCGCGTGCTGGGACTGTCGCCCGTCGCCGTGTTCTTCCGCGTGACGCTGCCGCTGGCGCGACGCGGCATCCTGGCGGGCCTGCTGCTCGCGTTCGCGCGAGCGCTGGGCGAGTTCGGTGCGACGCTGATGGTCGCAGGCAGCATCCCCGGCCGCACGCAGACCTTGTCGATCGCGGTCTACGAAGCGGTTCAGGCCGGCCAGGACACTGCGGCGAACCTGCTCGTCGCCATCGTCTCGGCAACCTGCGTCGCGGTGCTGCTCGCCGTCGGCAGGCTGGCGCCCGGACGAAGTCCGGTTTGAGCGTCGGACGATGACGACTCTCGCCGCCCGCGCCTGCAACGACGACGTCGAACCTGCGTCGACCTTCGCACTCGACGTCGAGTCGACGCTGCACCCGGTCGGCGCGGCCGCGCACGAGCGCGCGGCGCCATTCGCGCTGCGCGTGCGCTTTTCGACGGCCGCGCGACGCGTGGTCGTCTGCGGACCCTCCGGCGCCGGCAAGAGCCTGACGCTGCAGGCGATCGCCGGCCTGCTGCGCCCGCGGCAAGGTCGCATCTCGGTGCTCGGGCGTTGCCTGTACGACTCGTGCACCGGTGTCGACGTCCCCGCACGCGAACGCGACGTCGGCTACCTGTTCCAGGACTACGCCCTGTTTCCGCATCTCACCGTTCGGCAGAACGTCGCCTTCGGCCTCGCCCGTTCGATCTTCAACCCCGCGACGACGCGGCGCGACCCCCGCGCCGAGCGATGGCTCGAGGCGCTGGGCCTGGACGCGCTGGGCGAACGCTATCCGCACGAACTGTCGGGCGGGCAACGCCAGCGCACCGCGCTGGCGCGCGCGCTCGCGCGCACGCCGCGTGCGCTGCTGCTCGATGAGCCCTTCGCCGCACTCGACCCGGCGCTGCGTCACCGGCTGCGCGACGAACTCGACGCGTTGCAGCGCCGGCTTGCGCTGCCGATGGTGCTCGTCACGCACGACGAGGCCGACATCGAGCGCTTCGGCGACGAGGTGATCGAGATCGACGCGGGCCGCGTTCGTCGACACGAGCTGCGCGTGGCGGGTGCACGCGGCGCCTCGCTGAAGGCGGTCGCGTGACGGCGCCGATGGCGGTGCACGGGCTCGTCTGGCTGGCCTGCGGCGACGAGAATTTCGGCGGCCCGGGCCGCATCGGGCTGCTCGATGCGATCCGCAGCGAGGGTTCGATTACCGCAGCGGCGCGCCGCGTCGGATTGAGCTACAAGGCGGCGTGGGATGCGATCGACCGCATGAACGCGATGGCCGGCGAGCCGCTCGTGTCGCGCACCACCGGAGGCCGCGGCGGCGGATCGACACGGCTGACGCCGCGCGGCGAGCGCCTGATCGAGAACTTCCGCCTGATCGAGGCCGAGCACCGCCGCTTCCTCGAGATACTGTCGAAGTACACGCGCGGGATGCCCGACGACCTGCAACTGCTCAGGAGAGTGAACCTCATGAAAACCAGTGCCCGCAACCAGTTCGTCGGGAAAGTCGCCGCGGTACACGCCGGCGCGGTCAACGACGAGATCGAGATCGAGATTTCCGGCGGCCAGCGCATCGTCGCGATCGTCACCCGCGACAGCACGCAGAACCTCGGGCTCGCGCCGGGGCGCGAAGCCTTCGCGCTGGTGAAAGCGTCGTCGGTGCTCCTCGCCGTCGACGTCGCAGGCGCGAAGCTTTCGACGCGCAACCGACTCGAAGGCACCGTCTCGCGGCTCGAGCCCGGCGCGGTCAACAGCGAAGTCGTCGTCGACCTGCCTGCGGGGGGGACGATCGCCGCCATCGTGACGAAAGAGAGCGCCAGCGCGCTCGGGCTGGCGGTCGGCAAGCCGGTCACCGCGTTGTTCAAGGCTTCGAGCGTGATCGTAGGCACCGTCGACTGAACGAGCCGGCGCACGCACCCGGCGTGCGTCGGGGGCGCGCGCCTCACGCAGGCCTCTCGCAGCGCCGTGGCCGCACGGCGCCGCGTCGACGCTCAGTGCCCCACCTTCGGCAAAACGAGACCCGGGTGCTCGAAGTGATCGCCGTATTGGCCGAGCGCCTCGACCACCTGCACCACGCCGGCGCTGCGCTCGGCTTTCGGGTTCCTGCCCTGCAGCGTCTCGTTGCCTTGCATCATCGTCGCCAGGATCGCGTGCAGCACTTCGTCGGCTGCCGGTTCGAGCTTGCAGTTCTGCACGATGTTGGCGACCTGCGCGTCGATCTCGCGACCGAGCGCGTCGTACTGTGCCGCGTCCATGGCGCCGTCGTGAACGGCGGAGAGCTTCGCGTCGACCGCGCTGCCGATGCGTGCCATGCTCGTGCGCAGCGCCTCGTCGCTCGCCCACTTGCGACCGTGGTCGAGCTTCAGCGCAGGCTCGTGCCCGTGTCCGTGCGCGTGCGAATGCTCCTGCGCCTCGGCGGCAGAACTTGCGGCGTGCGCATCGGCGTGCGCGGGTTCCGTTGCCTGCGCGGGCGTCGCGGCCTGCACCGCGAATGCGAGCGAGCCGGCAGCGATCCATGCGCCGGCTGCGAGCAGGCGCGGGAAATTGCGTTTCATCGATCTCTCCGTTTCGTTGGGAGGCCGCTCCGTGCGGCGGCTTCATCGAATGAAACGAAGCCTGCTCGGAAAAGTTCCCGGCAACCGCGCGCCACGACTCGGTCGTGCTCATGGACTCGGTCGTGCTCATGGACTCGGTCGTCCTCATGGACTCGGTCGTGCTCATGGACTCAGTCGTGCTCGTGCAGTCCCTCGACGCCCGAAGCGCCGACCGGCTGCTGCAGCAACAACTCCCGCAATCGCTCGCGCTGTGCGTCGTCGAGCAACTCGCGCTCGCGCAGCAGCTGCTCGATGACGAGTTTCTGCTGCGCGTCCTGCAGACGCGCGATCGCCGCCCGCTCGGACTCGATCGCCTGCGCGTCGGGCGTCGGCGCGAAAATCGCGTCGATCAGGCGATCGCGCCTGGCATGGATCTCGCGCGACGCGGCCCGGTACTGCTCGAGGAAAGCGGCCTCGGCCTCGTGCCAGCGGCGTTGCTGCGCTTCGTCGAGTCCGAGATGGCGGACCAGGCCGGGAAAGCCCTCCAGGCGCGCGCCGTGGTTCGCCTGCCAGACGCGCCAGCCGACCGAGCCCAGCACGCCCAGGTTCACCAGCAGCGACAACGCGAGCGCGATGCGCACCAACGTGCTGCGGTTCATCGCAGGGCTTCCCTGATCGGCGCGCGACACGAAGCGGCCCCGGCGCACAGCCCGCCCGGGGCGACCGGCGCGAATACCTCGAGTGCGCCGCCCACCGGACGCGGCAGCGTCGCCGGAACCGTCAGCGCCATGCCCAGCCCGAGCCCGAGCGAGAGCGAAGCGGCAGCGCCCAGGCCGGCGGGCACCAGCCAGCGCCAGCCGCGCCAGCCGCCGGTACGCCCGGGCGCCGCGGGACGCGGCAACGCTTCGATGCGCCCGCGCACGACCTGTGAAAGGTCGATGCCGAGCGACTCATCGGCCAGCGAGCGCAGTTCCTGCTGCGCCGCGCGCAGTTCGACGAGCCAGGTGCGGCAGCCGGCACACGAGGCGAGATGATCGTCGACGGCGGCACGCTCGTCGGCACCGAGTTCGCCGTCCGCGTAGGCCGACATCGCTTCGAGCGTCGGACAGTTCATCGTCATGGCGCTTTCTCCCCGCCGGGCGCGAAGACCGCGAGCAGCGCGGCTCGGGCACGTGCGATTCGCGACTTCACGGTCCCCTCGGCCACGCCGAGCGCCTGTGCGATCTCGGCGTACGAGAGGTCCTCCACCTCGCGCAGCAGCAGCACCTCGCGGTGCTCGGGCGCCAATGCGCGCAGCGCGACGTCGAGCGCCGCGATGCGCTGCCGCGCCTCGACCCGCTGCTGCGGCGGCGGTGCCGGATCGGCGATCGGCAGTTCGTCGTCGAGCGGCTCGAAGGCGACGACCTTGCCCCTGCGCAGGACGTCGAGCGTGCCGTTGCGCGCGATCTGCAGCAGCCACGTCCCGAATCGTGCGTCCGCCCGCCAGCGCGGCATTGCCTGCCACGCCTTCATGAACGTTTCCTGCGTGATATCCATCGCCTCCTCGCGCGATCCGGTCATCCGGAAAACGAAGCGGAAGACGCGATCCTGGTGACGCGAAACCAGTTCGGTGAATGCCTTCGTGTCGCCGTTGCGCGCGTGCGCCGCCAGTTCGGCGTCGTCGGTGTTCAACGCACCTGCCCCCGTGCCGGCAGCGCCCGGTGCCCGCCGCTACCGGTTGAAACGCGCTGCGCGGGCAAAAGTTCCCGTTTCAGCGCGGCATGCGTTCCCGTTTCAGCGCGGCACCCGACGCCCCGCGACCAGCGCGAGCACGATCCAGACGACGCTGCGCAAGGTCATCGCGGCGAGCGTACGCGGCTCCCACGCGCCGCCGGCGGCGACGTGCACGCCGAAGGCGACGAAAACGGCAACGGTGGCCGCGGCGATCGCCGCGGCGAGCAGGAAGCTCCAGCGTCTTTGCAGCCAGAAGCCGACGCCGGCGAGAACGTAGAAGAAGCCGGCGATGAACGTGAACCACAGCACGAAGGGAACGTAGTCGCCGGCGGCGGCAACGGCGTCGGACACGCCGAAGAGCACTCGCCCGCCGGCACGGATCGTGACCAGCCCGAAGACGATCGCCACCAGCGCTGCGACGAGGAGCCATGGGTCGCGCCGGACGCGCGCGGGGGTCGTTCGAAGGCGGTCGATCGGTTCGGACATCCGGGAAACCCCGCAAGCAAGTAACTTGTTACTTGATCGTAGAGACGCGTGACGTAGCCTGTCAAGAAGGAGAAGCGCATGGACACGACGGAACTGCAGCGCACGGTCGCTGCGATGGTGCGGGCACCGAAGGGCCTGCTTGCCGCCGACGAGAGCCCGCCCACGATCGCGAAACGCTTCGCATCGATCGGCGTGGAGTCGACCGAGGCGCACCGGCGCGCGTGGCGCCAGCTGCTGCTCACCGCGCCCGGCCTTCCGGAAACGGTGAGCGGCGTCATTCTCTACGAGGAGACGCTCGGCCAGCAGGCCGACGACGGAACCCCCTTCGCGCGGGTGCTCGAAGAACGGGGAATCGTTCCCGGCATCAAGGTCGACCTGGGCAAGGTGGCGCTGGCGAATGCGCCCGGCGACGAAATCACCGAAGGACTCGACGGGCTCGCGAAGCGCCTGCAGCGCTACCGCGAGCAGGGCGCACGCTTCGCGAAGTGGCGCGCCGTCTACAACGTCTCGCCGACGCTGCCGAGCCGGCTTGCGGTGAAGGAGAACGCGCACGCCCTCGCCCGCTATGCCGCGATCTGCCAGGACGAGGGCTTCGTGCCGATCGTCGAGCCCGAGGTGCTGATCGACGGCGACCACACGATCGAGCGCTGCAGCGAAGTCAGCGAGCAGGTCCTGCACGCCGTCTTCCACGCGTTGCACCGGCAACGCGTCGTGCTCGAATGCCTGCTGCTCAAGCCGAGCATGGTGCTGCCCGGCAAGCACGGCGCGAAAGCCCCGCCCACCGAGGTCGCGCAGCACACGCTCGCGGTGCTGCGTCGCACGGTTCCGGCCGCGGTGCCGGGCATCTTCTTCCTGTCGGGCGGACAGACGCCCGAGGAAGCCACGGCGAATCTCGACGCGATCAACCGGCTCGGTGCGCAGCCGTGGGTGCTGAGCTTCTCCTACGCGCGGGCACTGCAGGCGCCGGCGCTCGACGCCTGGCGCGGCGATCCGGCCAACGTCGCCGCGGCGCAGCGCGCACTGGCGCATCGGGCGCGGATGAATGCGCGCGCTCGGGAAGGTCGCTACGAGTCGGCGATGGAAAGCGAGGCCGGGCGCTGAGCGCCCCGGGTGCCGACGAGCAGCGCATTTCCGCGGCCACGCGATCGGCCCGCGGCGAGCTGCCGGACGGCGTGCCGGCAGCGCTGCGCAGTGCGCCGGACCGCGCTGCGCGCCTGCCGGCGCACGTCGTCAACGGCACCTCGGTCGCCGTCGGCGTCGCGCTGATCCACGTCGCCTGCGTCGCCTTCGCCGGCAACGAACTCGCGCAGGTCGCCACCGGCGGCGCGGTGTGCGCGAGCCTCGCCGACGTTCCCGCCACCGTTCGGGGCGCCGTTCGCCGCGTATTCGCCGCCGCGCTGCTCGCCTGGCTGGCGAGCGCGCTCGTCTGGCTGGCACAGGCGAGCCCGCCGGCGCTGGGCGCCGCCATCGGTCTGATCGGTTTCGGCGCGATGATCACGATGGCCTGGGGGCCGCGCGCAGGGCCGATCGCCTTCGCGCCGATCCTGTCGACGATCTTCGCGCTGACGCTGCCGGAGCGCATCGGGGCCAGCGCCGCACCGCTCGGCTGGACGGCGATCGGCGGCCTCGCGTATCTCGGCTGGACGATCGCCTCGGCGCCGCTGCTGCAGCGCGTCTACCGCGCGCACGCGCTCGCTGCGGCGCTCGACGCGACCACCCGGCTGCTGCGCAGCCGGGCTGCGCTGCTCGAAGCGACCCCTGCCGACCTCGAAGCAGCACTGCCGCCGTGGATCGGCGACGAGTCGCACCTGGCCGAGCGACTGCAGGCGGCGCGCGACCCGCTCTTCTCCGCGCCCGACTCGCCGCGCGCTCGCAGGCAAACCGCGGCGCTCGTCGAGGCGATCGATGTGCGCGACCTGCTGCTCGCGAGCCGGCTCGACCTGGAGCTGCTCGGCCAGGACGATTCGGCGCAGGCGGTCCGCGGACGGGTCGCGGGGGCGCTGCGCAGCTTCGCCGACGCGCTCGACGACCGCACCGCGGCGCGCCCGGCGGTCGCCGGCACGCTGCTCGACGGAATCTTCGAGGCCACCGACCCGCGCGCACTGTTGCTGCCGGCCTTCGTCGCGCGCCTGCAGCGGCTCGCATCCGGCGTGCAGCGGATCGGCGCTCGCCTGCGCGGTGCAGGCGAGCCGCTGCCGCTGTCGCGCGAGCAGCTGCGCATGTTCGCCGCTGCCGAGTCGTGGCCGTTGTCGGCGCTGCAGGCCAGCCTCTCGCTGCGATCGCCGGTGTTCCGGCACGCGCTGCGCATGGCACTGGCGCTGATGGCCGGATACTTCATCGCACTGCAGTTGCCATGGGGCGCACACCCGCACTGGCTGGTGCTGGGCGTGGCGGTCGTGCTGCGCGGGACGCTCGAGCAAACGCTCGCGCGACGCAACGATCGCGTCGCGGGAACGGTCATCGGGTGCCTGCTGGTGATGCTGATCGCGCGACTGCAATCGGCGCCGTTGATGATCGCCGCATTCCTCGCCGGCGTCGGCGTCGCGCACGCGTTCGTGACGGTGCGATATCGCGTGACCGCGATTGCCGCGACGGTGATGGCGCTGCTGCAGGCGCACCTGGTCGATCCGCAGGCGTCGCTCGCGATCGGCGAACGACTTGCCGACACGGTGCTCGGCGCGGCGCTGGCCTGGGGCTTCAGTTACGTGCTGCCGTCGTGGGAGCGGCGCACGTTGCCGCGCCAGATCGAGCGCGCGCTCGCCGCGCTGCGCTCCTACGCCGCGCACGCGTTGCGCAGCGATCCGCACGCCGGCGTCGCGCAGCGCCTGGCGCGCCGCTCGGCCTACGACGCGCTCGGATCGATCGCGGCCGCGTTGCAGCGCAGCCGCGTCGAGCCGCGTGGCGTGCGTCCGCCGTTCGTCGAACTGGCGACCATGCTCGACGCGGCGCAGCGGCTGATGGCGCATCTGTCGGTGATCCGGATGTCGCTCGCACTGCATCCCGACGCGCCGCGGCGCCCGGAAAGCCTGGCCGCCGTGCATCGCGCCGACCGTCTGCTCCAGCAGGCACTGGACCGCTCGGCGGCCGAAGCCGAACCGATCGAGCCGCCGTCGCCGGGCGCGCTACCCGAAGCCGCGCCGCAGGAGGACCCTGCTGCGTGGCTGCTGCGCCGTCTTCGCATCGCCGTGGCCGACGCGCTCGCGCTGCGAAGCGCGGCCGATGCAGCGCTCGCGGCACTCGGCGAGCACAGCGCCCGAAACCCGTGGGCGGCTCAACTGCAGCGCAAGTGACGCTCGCGCGCGATGCGCAGCACGTCGTCGGGATCGCGCTTCCACCAGCGCGTCGACAGGATCTCGACCTCGTGCGCTCCGCGATACCCATGCGCTTCGACGAGCGCGCGCAGCGCGCGCAGATCGATGACGCCGTCGCCCATCATGCCGCGATCGAGCAGCAGGTCGGTGGTGGGAACCAGCCAGTCGCAGATGTGATAGGCGAGCAGGCGCGCAGCGCCGGCGCGCGCGATCGCCTGCGGCAGCCGGGGATCCCACCAGACGTGATACGCATCGACCGCGACGCCGATCGCCCCCGAAGGTCGGTCGCCGCTCGAAGCCGGATCCAGCGCGTCGCACAGGTCGAGCGCCTGGTCGAGCGTGTTCACGCACGCGCGGTCGGCGCAGTACATCGGGTGCAGCGGCTCGATCGCCAACGGCACGCCGCTCGCGCGCGCATGCGGCAGGATCGCGGCGAGGCCGTCGCGCACCATCGCGCGCGCGCCTTCGAGATCGCGCGTGCCCGGCACGATGCCGCCCACCACGAGCACGAGACAACGCGCGCCGATCGCCGCCGCCTCGTCGATGGCGCGCAGGTTGTCGTCGATCGCCGCGCGCCGGCCGGCCGCGTCGACCGCGGGAAACATTCCGCCGCGGCACAGGCCGCTCACCGCCAGCCCGTTCGCGCGGATACGGCGGGCCGCTTCCGCCACGCCCAGCTCGGCGAGCTTGTCGCGCCACGGCGAGATGCCGCGGATGCCGTGCCGCGCGCAGGCGTCGATCACCTGCGCGAGATTCCATTGCTCGCGCACGGTCGCGGTATTCAGCGACAGGCGGGCGGGGTCGGGGGCCGCGTTCACGACGCGAGCGCGGCGTCGACGCCCTGCGTGCGCAGCCAGCTCGCCATCCGCGCGGCGGCCAGCGAAGGATCGCCGAGCAGCCCGGCCGCGTCCGCCAGCCGGAACAGCTGCGCCACGTGCAGCGCGTTGCGCGCCGACTGCTGGCCGCCGACCATCACGAAATGGTCCTGGTGGCCGTTCAGCCACGCCATGAACACGATGCCCGTCTTGTAGAAGCGCGTGGGCGCGCCGAAGATGTGCCGCGACAGCGGCACCGTCGGAGCGAGAATCTCGTGAAAGCGCGCGACTTCGCCCTGCGCCAGTGCCGACAGCGCCGCGGAGGCGGCCGGCGCGATCGCATCGAAGATGCCGAGCAGCGCGTCGGAATGACCGTACTCGTCGCCCTCGATCAGTTCGGCGAAATGGAAATCGTCGCCGGTGTACATGCGGATGCCGGGGGCGAGCCGGCGCCGCATCGCGACCTCCTTGCTCTTGTCGAGCAGCGAAATCTTCACGCCGTCCACGCGCGCGGCGTTGCGGTTCAGGATCTCCACTGCGACGTCCATCGCCGCGTCGGCGTTGCGATCCCCCCAGTAGCCCGCCAGCGCCGGATCGAACATCTCACCGAGCCAGTGCACGATCACCGGCTCGCGCGCCTGCGACAGCAGGCGATCGTAGACGCGCGCGTAGTCGTCGGGCGACTTCGCGCAGCCGGCCAGCGCGCGGCTGGCCATCAGGATCAGCCGCCCGCCGAGCGACTCGATCGCCTCCATCTGCATCTCGTAGGCGGCGATCACCTCGTGGATCGACGAAGCGGCGCCGGCCGGCAGGTGATCGGTGCCGCAGCCGCAGGCGACGAGCGCGTTCGGCTCGCCGCGCGCGGCGTCGAGCGTGCGCCGGATCAGCTCGTACGACCTTCGCCAGTCCAGGCCCATGCCGCGCTGCGCCGTATCCATCGCCTCTGCCACGCCGAGGCCCAGCGACCAGAGCCGGCGGCGGCAGGCGATCGTCGCGTCCCAGTCGATCGCGCAGTCGATCCATGGATCGATCGCGGCGAGCGGATCGGCAACGACGTGCGCCGCCGAATAAGCGACGCGGTCGAAGGCGACACGCGGTGCGAGGTCGAAGGCCTTCGGCTGCGACAGTGTGAAGCGTCGCAGCGTTCGATCCGCCTCGGGGAGCATCAGCGACGGCATCGATTCGCGGCTCCGAAGCTCAGGCGGGCAACGCCTCGAGGTCTACCCAGCGGCGCTCGCGCCACGACTGCAGTCCGGCTTCGACCAGTTGAACGCCCTTCGCGCCCGCCCGCAGGTTCCACGGAAACGGTTCGTCGGCGACGACGTGCCGGATGAAGCGCTCCCACTGCGCCTTGAACGCGTTGTCGTGCGGGACCGTATCGGGAACCTGCTGCCAGCCCGCGAAGAAATCGATCGGCTGCGGAAGATCGGGATTCCACACCGGCTTGGGCGTGTTCACGCGCGCCTGCGTGCGGCACTCGCGCAACCCGGCCACCGCCGAGCCGTGCGTGCCGTCGACCTGCAGCGTGAGCAGGTCGTCGCGCCGCACGCGCACGCACCACGAACTGTTGAAATGCGCGACGATGCCGCGCTCGGTGACGAAGGTGGCATAGGCGGCGTCGTCGGCGGTGGCGGCGTACGGCTTGCCGTGCTCGTCGATGCGCTCGGGAATGTGCGTGGCGCCCAGGCACGAAACGCTCTTCACCTCGCCGAACAGATTGTCGACGACGTAGCGCCAGTGGCACAGCATGTCCAGGATGATGCCGCCGCCGTCCTCCCGGCGATAGTTCCACGACGGACGCTGCGCCGGCTGCAGATCGCCCTCGAAGACCCAGTAGCCGAACTCGCCGCGCACCGACAGGATGCGACCGAAGAAGCCGGAATCGATCAGCAGCCTGAGCTTCTGCAGCCCCGGCAGCCACAGCTTGTCCTGCACGACGCCGTGCTTGACGCCGGCCGCTCGCGCCGCTTCGTAGATCTGCATCGCCTCGGCAAGGTTGGTCGCCGACGGCTTCTCGCAGTAGACGTGCTTGCCGGCGGCGATCGCCTTCTTCACCAGAGACGGCCGCATCTGCGTCGTGGCCGCATCGAAGAACACGGTGTCCTGCGGGTTCGCCAGCGCACGATCGAGGTCGGTATCCCAGCGCAAGCCCCCGTGCGCAGCGGCCAGCGCCTGCATCCGCTCGGCGCCGCGCCCGACCAGGATCGGATCGGGCATCACGCGCTCGCCGCCGGCGAGCGTGACGCCGCCCTCGGCACGGATGGCGAGGATCGAGCGGACCAGGTGCTGGTTCAGACCCATGCGGCCCGTCACGCCGTGCATGACGATGCCTAGTGTTCGCGTGCCCATCGGTGCGGCGCCCGTAATTAACCTTTTAGTTAATAGTCTACGGCGACCGCAGCCGATGCGTCAAGGAGGTTGAAGGCCGCATCGGGGGCACGATACGATCCTGTTCTCACCAACCGGTTAACGAGCTTTCCCGCCATGCCGCGCATCTGCACCACCGTCGTCGGCTCCTATCCTGTCCCCCAGTGGCTCGTCGCCTCGCCCTCCGAGCAGGCGCTGCTCGACGCAACGCGCGTGGTGATCGGCACGCAGGAGCAGGCCGGCATCGATCTCGTCTGCGACGGCGAACTGTATCGCTTCGACCTGAACCATCCCGAAACGAACGGGATGATCGAATATTTCGTCCGCCCGCTCGACGGCGTCTCGCAGCGCTTCTCCTTCGACGCGCTCATTGCATGGCGCGCGAACGCAGGCATGCGTTTCCGCACGCGCCCGCCGGGCATCGTCGAGGGGCCGATCGACCACGGTGCGCTCGATCTTCCGCTCGCCTGCGCACGCGCGAAGGCGCTCGCGAGCAGGCCCTTCAAGTTCACGCTCACCGGCCCGCACATGCTCGCCAAGACGCTGATCGACCGTCACTACGGCGATCCGGCCGCGCTCGCGCACGCGATCGCCGACGTGCTCGCCGCGCAGGTCGCGCAGCTCGACGCCGACGTCGTGCAACTGGACGAGGCGAACCTGCCCGGCCACCCCGACGAATGGCAGTGGGCCGCTTCGGCGATCAACCGCGTTCTCGACGCCGTGCGGGGCAAGCCCGCGGTGCACCTGTGCTTCGGCAACTACGGGGGACAGACGGTGCAGAAAGGCACCTGGAACCGGCTCGTCGACTACCTGAACGCGCTGCACGCCGATCACGTGGTTCTCGAATGCGCGCATCGCCCGCCCGCGGAGCTCGAGGCCTTCCGCGAGCTCGACCCGCGCATCGGCCTGGGCCTCGGCGTCGTCGACATCAAGGTCAACGAGGTCGAGAGCGCCGAGTCGATCGCGCACGCGATCGAACGCGCCGAACGCGTGCTCGGCGCAGGCCGCGTGCGCTACGTGCATCCCGACTGCGGATTCTGGATGCTGCCGCGCTCGGTGGCCGACGCGAAGATGCGCGCGCTCGTCGCCGGACGCGATCTGTTCGAAGGCCTCGCACCGCGAAGCGACTGACGCCGGAGTACGAATCGTGCAGCCACTTCCGCAACGCTTCGACGACATCGAGTCGCTCGAGAATTTCCTCAGCGAGCCCACGCCGGCGCTCGCCGCCGACCTCGCGCGCGTCGACGGCGACGTCCTCGTACTGGGTGTCGCCGGAAAGATGGGTCCGACGCTCGCGCGCATGGCGAAACGGGCGCTGCCCGACCGGCGCGTCATCGGCGTGGCGCGCTTCTCCGATCCGGCCGCGCGCGCCTCGCTCGAGGCGCACGGCGTCGAGTGCATCGCCTGCGACCTGCTCGACCGCTCGGCGCTCGGGCGACTGCCCAACGTCGTCGACGGCGTGCGCAACGTCGTCTTCATGGCAGGCCACAAGTTCGGCGCCGCCGGCAACGCCGCGCTCACCTGGATGATGAACGTAGGCGTGCCGATGAACGTCGCCGAGGTGTACCGCGAGGCGCGCATCGTCACGTTCTCCACCGCCTGCATCTACCCTTTCGTGCCGGTCGACGGCCCGGGTGCCGACGAGAGCGTGGCGCCGGCACCGCCGGCGGGCGACTACGCCAATTCCTGCGTCGGACGCGAACGCATGTTCGAGTACGGCTCGCAGAAGTGGGGAACGCCGGGCCGCCTCGTTCGCCTGTCGTATGCGATCGACATGCGCTACGGCGTGTTGCACGATGTCGCCTCGGCCGTGTTCGAGCAGCGCGAGCTGGACCTGACGATGGGATACGCGAACGTCATCTGGCAGGGCGATGCGAACGAGCAGTCGCTGCGCCTGTTCGCGCATTGCACCTCGCCCGCCACGCCGATCAACGTCACCGGACCGCGACACACGAGCATCCGCTGGCTCGCCGAGCAGTTCGGCGAACGCTTCGGACGAACGCCGCGACTGGTCGGCAGCGAAGCGCCCACGGCATGGCTGGAGGACACGTCGGCCTCGCAGCGCCTGTTCGGCAGGCCGCGGGTGTCGATCGAGCAGATGATCGACTGGACCGCCGACTGGATCGCACGCGGGCGTCCGAGTCTCGGCAAGCCCACGCATTTCGAGACGCGTGACGGCAAGTACTGAACGCGGCGCGAACGTGGCCGGCGCCGGCGAGACGAACAGCGAGGCAGCGCCGATCGAAACGCTCGGCGAGCACGACCTGCAGTGCGCGCTCGCGCTGTCGCACGCGGCCTCGTGGAACCAGAACGAAGCCGACTGGCGAACGATGCTCGCGCTGGGGCGCGGCTGGTGCATCCGCTCGCCGGGCGACGCCTCGCCCGTGCGCCTGGCGGCATCGATCGTGCTGCTCCCGTACGGCGCGTCGTTCGCCTGGGTGAGCATGGTCCTGGTGGCGCCGGAGTTCCGCGGCCACGGCTTGGCCGCCCGCCTGCTGCGTCATGCGCTCGCCGAGCTCTCCAGCGACGGCCGCGGCGGCGTACTCGACGCGACGCCCGCGGGACGCCCGGTCTATGCGCGTGCGGGCTTCGTGGACAGCTGGGGTTTTCGGCGCTACCGGCGCGATGCGGCGCACCCGGTCCTCGCACCGCCGCAGGCGTGCGCGGCAGCGCCCGCGTTCGCGTCCAGCCGCGCGTCCCTGCCGGCTTGCCGCATTCGCCCACTGCGCGAAAGCGACTGGCCGGCGATCGCCGCACTCGACCTTCCCGTTTTCGGCGCCGACCGTTCGCCGCTGTTGCGCCGGCTGGCCGCGCGCCTGCCGCAGGCCGCGCACGTGGCCAGGCGCGACGGCGCGACGCTCGGCTTCGTGCTGGGACGCGACGGACGCGAGGCAGTGCAACTCGGGCCGCTCGTCGCCGAAGATGCGGCCACCGCGTGCGTGCTGCTCGACGCAGCGCTCGCGCGAACGCAGGGCCCGATCTACCTCGACGCGGCAGACGCGCAGCAGGCGCTGCTGTCGGCGATCGCCGAACGCGGCTTCGCGCCGCAGCGCCCGTTCACGCGAATGCTGTACGGAATGGGAAACGCGCCCGGCGACGCATCGAAGATGTTCCTCGTCGCCGGGCCGGAGCTGGGTTGAAGCCGCGCCGGTCTACTTCGCCCCGCGTCGATTCACTTCGGCATCCGGATCGAGCGGTCGAGAAACTCGTTCGTGTAGACGCTCTTCACGTCGAAGGGCTTGTCGATGCCGATGTAATCGCGCACGAGTCCGTAGTCGTCCTGCATGCGCTTGTCGTCGTGGATGCCCAACGCCACCTCGCGCGAGAACCTGTCGCTCATCAACACCTCGACGAGCTTCCAGTTCTGGAATTCGTTGTCGTACTTCAGCGCGCCGTTGGCGTCGACGAGCGCCTGCACGCACGGCTCGGGCTTGTCGACGCAGGCGCGGAACGCGCGCTGGGTGACCTTCACGAACTTGTCGATCAGCGGACGGTTCGCCTCGAGGAACTTCGCGTTGACGATGATCGAGTTGCCGTAGGGGTTCAACCCGGCATCGCGCCACGCGAGGAATCCCATGTCGTCGCCGAGTTCGCGCTGGAAGACGTGGTGCAGGTTGTAGAACGAGGTCGTGATGTCGATCGACTTCGCCTTCAGCGCGGCGAGCTTGCCGTTCGCGTCGATGTTCACCCAGGTGACCGACTTCGGATCGACGCCGTTGGCCTTTGCCAGCGCCGGCCACATCACGCGAGCGCCGTCGGCGGCCGGATTGCCGATCTTCTTGCCGGGGAAGTCCTTCACGCCGGTGATGCCCGAGCTCTTCAGCCAGTACATGCCCTGCGGGGAGTTCGCGTAGACGTTGTAGACGGCGACGGTGTCGGCGCCCTTGCTCTTGGCAACGAGCACCCCCGCCATGTCGGCCAGGCCGATCGGATTGGCACCGGCACCGACCTTCTGCGTGGCGATCGCCGAACCCTTGCCCGGCTCGAGGTTCAGGTCGATGCCTTCCTTCTCGTACCAGCCCTGCTGCCTGGCGTAGTAGTACGGCGCGTGATCGCCGCCGGGTACCCAGTTGAGGACGAAATCGAGCTTCTGCGTCTGCGCGCCGACCGGCGCCGCGCCGACCGCCAGTACCGCCGCGGCCATCGCCGCAACGAACATCGCCTTCCCTTTCATGCCGTTGATCTCCCGTTCAGCATTCGTTCGCGCCGGCGCCGCCGCTCGTTTGACGCTTCGGCGCTGCTGCGCTAGAGTAAATAATTAACCGATCGGTTACAACCCGGAACAACGCGTACCCGGCCCTGCGCCCGGACGACGCGGCCGGTGCCCGGACGCTTCCCTGCATTTTCCCCGATGACGCTTCACCGTTCGGAATTGCCCGCCGAAGTCCGATCGCTGCTGCAGCAGGGAACCGTCATCCCCGCGCATCCGCTGGCGCTCGATGCCGACGGCCGCTTCGATCGACGGCGGCAGCGCGCGCTCACGCGCTACTACGTAGACGCCGGCTGCGGGGGCCTCGCGGTGGGCGTGCACTCGACGCAGTTCGCCATCCGCGACGTCGGCCTGTACGAGCCCGTGCTCGAGCTGGCCGCGAACACGGCCCGCGAATGGACGCAACGCCCGCTGGTGATGATTGCCGGCCTGGCCGGTCGCACCGGGCAGGCGCTCTCGGAGGCGCGAATCGCGCGGGCGCACGGCTACCACGCCGGCCTGCTTTCGCTGGCGGCGATGCGCGGCGCTTCGCTCGACGAACTGATCGCGCACTGCGAGGCGATCGCCGGGCAGATCCCGCTCGTCGGCTTCTATCTGCAGACGGCCGTGGGCGGCATCGAGTTGCCGATGGCGTTCTGGCGCCGCTTCGCGGCCATCGACAACGTCGTCGCGATCAAGATGGCGCCCTTCGACCGCTACCGCACGCTCGACGTCGTGCGCGGCGTCGTCGCCGCCGGCGCCGAAGAGCGAGTCGCGCTGTACACCGGCAACGACGACCACATCGTGCTGGACCTGCTCGCGCCGTTCCGAGTGCGCCGCGGCGGCGCGGACATCGTCGTGCGCATCCGCGGCGGTCTTCTGGGACACTGGAGCGTCTGGACGAAGAGCGCGGTCGCGCTGCTCGCCCGCATCCACGCGGCGATCGCCGAAGGCCGCATCGACGACGAACTGCTCGCGCTCGACTCGCGCGTCACCGACTGCAACAGCGCCTTCTTCGACGTCGCGCACGACTTCGCCGGCTGCATCCCCGGCTGCCACGAGGTGCTGCGCCGCCAGGGTCTTCTCGCGAACATCCGCTGCCTCGACGCGGGGCAAACGCTCTCGCCCGGCCAGCGCGAGGAGATCGAGCGCGTGTGCCGCGAGCATGCCGACCTGTCCGACGACGATTTCGTCGCCGCGAACCTCGAACGATGGCTCGCGTGACCGGACGCGCGCCTCGCGCGCGCGCACGCCGATGAACCGCGCCGCTCCCCAGGCAGGCCGCTACGCACTGGCCGTTGTCGCGCATCTGGCGCTGCTCGTCGCCTGGTACCTGTTCGTGCGGCTGGGCGACGTACCGCAGTTCGTCATGCCGTCGCCGCGGGCGACCTTCCAGGCGCTGCTGTCGCCGAACTACGACTGGTGGGCGAACACGCTGGTCACCGGCACCGAGATCTTCGGCGGCTATCTGCTCGCACTCGTCGTCGGCGTCGTGCTCGCGCTCGTCTTCACCTGGTCGAAGACGCTCGAAGCGCTGCTGCTGCCGGTGATCGTCACGCTGAACATGATTCCGAAGGTCGCTCTCGGCCCGCTGATCATCGTCTGGTTCAAGTACGGCGTGTTCCCGAACACGGTCATGGCCTTCTCGATCGCCGTCTTCCCGATCCTGCTCACCACCGCGCGCGGCCTGCGCGAGATCGAGCCCGAACTGCTCGACCTCGTGCGCTCGCTGCGCGGAACGCGCTGGCAACTGTTCACGAAGATCCAGCTGCCCGGATCGCTGCCGTACATCTTCGCCGGCATGAAGGTCGCCGCGATCCTCGCCGTCGCCGGCGCGATCGTCGGCGAGTTCCTCGGCTCCGACAAGGGCCTGGGCTACCTGATGCTGCAGGTGCAGGTCACGCTCGACACGCCGGCGATGTTCATGGCGGTGATCCTGATCACGCTGCTCGGCATGCTGCTCTACGGCCTGGTGCTGCTGCTCGAGCGGCTGCTCGTGCCGAAGGACGCGCGCGTCGCGTGAGCCTCGAGCCGTTCATCCGCCTCGCCGGCGTGCGCAAGGTCTATCGCGGCGGCGGCCAGGAGCACCTGGCGATCTCCGACGCCAGCTTCGACGTGATGCCCGGCGAACTCGTCTCGCTGGTCGGCCCCTCCGGCTGCGGCAAGTCGACGCTGCTGAAGATCCTCGCCGGGCTGCACCCGCACGACGGCGGCGAGGTGCGCATCGGCTCGGCGACGCACCCCTTCGACCCGGCACGCGACATCGGCATGGTGTTCCAGGCGCCGCTGCTTCTGAAGTGGCGCCGCATCCTCGACAACGTGCTGCTGCCCGCCGAACTGCTCGGGCTGCCGATGGCCGAGGCGCGCGAACGTGCCCGCGCGTTGCTCGCGCTCGTCGGCCTCGGCGGCTACGAGCAGAAGTACCCCTACGAGCTGTCCGGCGGCATGCAGCAGCGCGCAGCGATCGCACGCGCTCTCGTGCACGATCCCAAGCTCGTGCTGATGGACGAACCTTTCGGCGCGCTGGACGCGCTCACGCGCGAGAAGATGAACCTCGAACTGCTGCGCATCTGGAAGGAGTCGGGCAAGACGATCATCTTCGTCACGCACGGCATCTCGGAAGCCGTGTTCCTCGGTACGCGGGTCGTCGTCTTCACCGCGGGTCCGGCACGGATGGCCGACAACTTCGAGATCGATCTACCGCGCCCGCGCACGCTCGACCTCAAGACGCACGAGCGCTTCGGCGTCTACACGCGGCGGATCTACCGGCTGCTCGGGATGGAGTGACGCGTGCGTCAGTCCCGTACGAGATACCCGAGCACGAGGTCGGTCATGTGCGACAGCGCCTCTACCTTGGCCTTCGGCGACAGCAGGTCCCGATCGAAGATCGTCGACAGCGTGTACGCGTTGCTCAGGTAGAAATACGACAGCCCGGCGATCGAGATGTACAGCTGCACGGGGTCGACGCCGGCACGAAAGACGCCGGCCTTGCGGCCGCGCTCGAGCACGTCGGCGATCAGCGCGACGAACGGCGAATGCAGCGTGCGCACGAGCGACGATCTCTTCAGGTGCTTGGCACGATGCAGGTTCTCGGTGTTCAGCAGCGACAGGAACTCCGGATTCGCGATGTAGTAGTCCCAGGTGAAAGCGATCAGTCGACGAATCGCCTCGGTGGGCTCGACGCGGTTCAGGTCGAGCTTGCGCTCCTCGGCGCGGATGCGCCGGTACGCGCCTTCGAGCACGGCGAGGAACAGCGCGTCCTTCTGCCCGAAGTAGTAGTACAGCATCCGCTTGTTGACCTTCGCGCGCGCCGCGATGCGGTCCACGCGCGCGCCATCGAGCCCGTGGCGGGCGAACTCGTGCGTGGCCGCGGCGAGAATGGCCTGCTGCGTCGCTTCGGGATCGCGAACGATGGCAGTCCGTTGGGGGGCGCGCGTGGGCATGGCGCGCCATGCTACCCGATGCGAGAGGGCCTTCGGATGCCGTTTTCGCCGTCCAGCCTTCGGCTTCGACGAAGCCGGCCGGCACGGTGAGCGGCCATCGGATCAGTCGCTCGCCGAGCGTTGCGCCCCAAGCAGCGCGTCGACCGCCGCCGCCGTCTCACGTCTCGCAGGCGAAATCCGGCGCAGGACCGTAGAACCGGATACCGCCGCCCGCGTGCTTGGCGGCGTACATCGCCGCATCGGCATGCTTCATCAGCGCCTCGGCGTCCTGGCCATCGTTCGGATAGATGCTGACGCCGATGCTGCAGGCGATGCCCAGTTCGTGCCCTGACAGGTTCGCCGGGTCGGCCAGGCTCCTGCGGATCTTTTCGACGACCCGTTCGATGTCGGCCTGTCGACGGATGTTGCGCAGGAGCAGCAGGAACTCGTCGCCACCCAGGCGCGCCACCGTGTCTCCTTCGCGTATCGTGCCGCGCAGCGTCTGCCCGACGTGCCTGAGCAACTCGTCGCCGCAGGCATGGCCCAGCCGGTCGTTGACGAGCTTGAAGTCGTCGAGGTCGAGATACAGGATCGCGAGAAATTCGCCCGGTCGGCGCTCGAGGTGGGCGATGCTCTGCGCGATGCGGTCTTCGAGCACGCGCCGGTTCGGCAGGCCGGTCAGCGCATCGTGGCTCGCCAGATGCTCGAGGCGCTCCTCGTAGCGCTTGCGCTCGGTGATGTCCTGCGTGAAACCGTCGACGCGCACGACGCGCCCGTCGGCGTCGACCACGGGCTCGCAGTGAAAAAGCAGCACGCGCATCTCGCCGTCCGCCGTGAACATGCGGTGCTCGTTGCGCTGCATCTCGCCGCGATGAATCGCCTCGAAGGCGCGCTGCACGCCGGTTCGCTCCTGGACGGGAAACAGCTCGACGATCGTCTGCGCGGGCACCTCGGCGCTGTCGGCGGACAAGCCGAGCAGCCGTTGCAGGCCGGGCGAGCCGGCGGAGAACGTCCTGCGCACCGGGTCGTACGACCAACTGCCCAGCCCAGCGAGCTTCTCGGCGCGCTCGAGCCGCGCGAGACTGGAACGCAGCCGCTCCTCGGTGCGCCTGCGCTCGGTGACATCGACGACGCCGACGATCGTGCCGGTGAACGCTCCGGCCGCATCGAAGCGCGGGCCCGCCTCCAGTTCGAGGAACACCGGTTCGCCGTTCTCGCGGCGAAACTCGAATTCGTAGCGTTCCCGTATGCCGCGCGTGCGCCGCACGAAGCGCTCGCGCAGCGGCACCACCCACTGATCGGCCACGAACTCGAAAATCGACCTGCCGTGCATCTGTTCGGGTGCATAGCCGAGCATTCGCGCCATCGGAACATTGACGAAGACGGTGCGCGCCTGCGCATCGGTCGCCCAGATGCCTTCCTGCAGGCTTCCCAGCAACTCGCGATACCTCGTCTCGTTCGCCCGCTCGCGATGCAGCGACTCGACTTCCGCGCTGACGTCGCGCCACAGCACCGCGACGCCGTCTGCAACGAGCGTCACTCGATGGCGGACCCAGAACGTGCGGCCGCTCGGCGCCTCGAGCGCGAACTGCTCCTCGCTCGCGGTGCCGCTGTTCAGTACGGCGGCGTATCGCGGTACGAGCTCCCGATGATGCGCGTGCAGGACCTTGCTCAGCGGGCGCCCGAGAAGCCTGCGACGCTCGGCGGCGAGCAGCGCTTCGGCGCGCAGATTGAGGTCGACCAGCTCGAAGTCGACCACCCGGCCCGACGCGTCGAAAAGCGGGCGCAACAGCAGGAACGCATCGAAGCCGTCGTCGACGGCGGCGAGCATCCAGCCTTCGCCGCGACGCGTCGGCGAGGGCGACGCCGCGCGTTCGATTCCAGGCTGCGCGGGCGAGGAAAGGTTCGGGGGGTTCTTCATCTGCAATGCAGTCGGCCTGCGCGAGCGCGTCCCGCCAATTCTGTCACGGATCGCGACCGACTCGACGCGTCGATCCACACAGCGCGCACCCCGCCGCCCGAAGTCCCTGCCCGGCACCACCCCATCGGCACATGAAAGGAGTAGACGCCGCATACTTTTCGCTGCCCGTCGTCGACGGGCACCGACAAGGAGACGTTCAAAACATGGAAACGATCGGAAGGTCCGCCTCGAAACTTCGCTCGCCCCGCTGGTTCGCGGCGCCGCTGCTGGCAGGCGCATTGCTGCTGGGCGCAAGCACCGCGTCGATGGCCCAGGACAAGGACAAGGCGCCGGCCAGTCCCGCGGGGCTGACGAGCCTGATCACCGCAACGCCCGAGGAGGGCTTCGCGCTCGCCATCAAGCTGTCGCAGAAAGGCGTGGCGACCACGCAGAAAGACGCGGAAGTGCGCAAGCAGCTGCGACCGGCCTATTCGCACGATCCGAACAGCCTGATCGCCGTCTCGCACGTCATCGCGACGCACTTCCAGACCGTCGCAGCGGCGAACAACTACTGGCGCAAGTAAGTAGCGGCCGAGCTGCCCGCGGCGTGGTCGTCCGCCGCGGTCGAGCGCGGCGTCGGGCGCCGGCGCTGCAGAGGGGATGCTTCAGGGGGTTGTTGGCGGAGACGGAGACCTGCGAACCGCCGCGCGGATCAACGCTTTCCGTCCGATTCGATCGATTCGTACCCCCACACGGACCCCGAAGGAATCAGGGTGGTCCGAATACCGCGCCGCCATTGAATCATCGGCGGGCACCGAGGCTCGCGGCGCCATCATTCGAGCCCTTCGGCTTCCTTCATCGACTGAATGCGCTCGCCCACGCCGGGCAGTTCGTCGAAGGCGCCGTAGAGCAGCCAGCCCGCGCCGACCAGCACCGTGAGGCCAACGAGCCAGCCGAGCCAGGCGAGCCCGCTGCGACGAAAAACGAACGCGCCCAGCCACGCGGCGAGCGCGACCGGTGCGGCCACCTCCACGATGTGCAGCACGTCAGCGACGATGACTTCGGCGAACGCGGCAACAGCCCGGCGCTCGCTAAATGCGGCGATCAGCCCGTGAATCGCGAGCAGCGGCAGCGCGATCCACAGCGCGAAGAATCGCAGCTCCCATCTTGCCCACCACCGCTTCGGCTGCTGCACGGCCTGCGCCGGCGCGGCTTCGTGCTCCGCTGCCTCTTGAGGAGGCCCAGGATACGGTGGCATGTGGAACTCCTCGCCCGCCTTCTCGAGGGAAATGCGGCGCAGGTTCTGCGCGATGCACCACGCCGCGAGGTGGCTCCAATCCTTCAACGGCATCGCGAGCCGCTCTTCCTGCGACGGAAAGCCCGCGGGTAGCCCTTCACCCTCGCTCGACGCGGCCGGCCGGTTGCGCTTGTCGGCTCCCATGTCTTCGATCATGAGGACGGGCGCGCTGGCCGACAAGGGCGAATGTCCGCTTCTGCCTGCCGGCTGTCGCACCGACGCCGACGATCCCCGTTGACTGTGACCCGTGTCCTCGCGCAAACTCGCCCTGCGCTCGACGATTCGAGCGTCCGGGCTTGGCGGCCTGGGTACCGAGGCGGACGATGAACCGCCGTGAGGCGGTTTTTTTGCGCCTGCTGTTCTGCTGTGCCTCTACCCAATGGGCGGGCCGGCGGGGAGGCTCGCGAGAGCCTGCCAGACCTCGGTACTGGTCCGCCAACCCCGTCGGTTCCGCCCACCAACGAAACGACAGGGGAACAGCATGGGAAACATCCACGAGATCGAGCCGAAACGCAGGCACCAGACCAAGGGAAAAGCATCAGCAGCACCGCAGCTTCGCGCCACCGTCGTCCCTCTGCGGCTGGCGCCCCCCGCCATCTCTCTCGACACCGTCGATTGCCTTCGACAGCTTCTCGACGAAGCCCTCCGCGGCGAGCTCGTCGGCCTGGCCTTTGCCGCGATGTACCGAGGGCAGAAGTACTGCGTGGAAGCCGCCGGCGAAGCCCACCTCAATCCCACCTTCGCCGCCGGGATGGCGGCCTCCTTGCGCGATCTACTGGCACGTCGCGCACGCGGCGAGGACTGAGGAAATGGTCGGGACTCAGATCGTCTGGAGCCGCTACGATCGCCACCCATGACGAACCACGCGATTGACTGGGGTCAAATCGTCGACGACCTGGCTGCGCACCTCGGCGGCGCCGGTGAGATCTGCAGCCGTGCAGGCGTTGCGCGATCGAGCCTGCGCGACTGGGGCAGCGGGCGCAGCGAGCCGCGTCACTCCAACGGCGAGGCGCTCATGGTGTTATGGGAGAGTGCGACCGGGCGGGATCGCGAGCACGCGCCGCGCAGGGCCCAGCCCGTCGAAGCGAAGCCGCCGAAACGCGCAGTCATTGCGGGCCCTACCTTCCCGACGTCGCTGCTGCGGCCCGTGTAGCGCGCTGCGCCTCGAGGAGCAACTCGACCAGGCTGTCGAGCCTTCGCTCCTCGAGCTGCACGCCGCGGCCGCTCGGGATCATCGCGCCGCCCTGCTTCGGCACGAACCACACGCGCACGTCGACGACGTCGCGGCCTCGGTAGTGCGAGCGCGTCACGCGCAGCTCGGCGTTCATCGACTTCGGCATCGACGCGAGCACCTCGCAGTCGCGCGCCTCGCTCACGGTGCGGCCTTGCCCTTGCGCGCGCGTTTCTCCTTGCGCTGCCAACGCGTCACGCCGCTCAAGCCCGACTCGTAGAGCCGACGGTCGATCGTGTC